>Ga0209510_1000469_pt1 | contig 55796 bp, 40 predicted proteins | sample BiotimSIPDNA_FD_185749 | JGI IMG/M metagenome (GOLD analysis project Ga0209510, IMG submission 185749) | Anaerobic biogas reactor microbial communites from Washington, USA - Biogas_R1 time_0 SIP DNA (SPAdes) (version 2) | ecosystem: Engineered > Bioreactor > Anaerobic > Unclassified | place...
TTTTCCCCTCCGACTCATACCTGTATTCTGAATGGGATAGATCGTAGCTTATCTTTTTAGCATGAGTCAGCTTTTCCAATACTCTGGAGGAGGTTTCATAAAGACGAATTCTCATTTTATCTTTTGTATCAAAAAGGCTGTCAAAGGCGGTCTTCTCTGAATCCGGTGTAGAAAAATGTTCTATTGAACTACGGGATAAAGACAGATCCAAAAAGGGAAATCCTGGAAAATGCGCACCTGCCTGAGCAGAAAAACGACTTTCTATTCCATTTTCAGCAAAACGTCTGTGTTGATAATAAGAAAGAGGAATCTCATTTTTAATATCATGAGACAGTTGAAAGTCATATTGATTTCTGATTGGGCCGTATCCATAAGAAAGAGTGTCAGTAGTTATGTAGTTATTATCGGCAAACATTCCATTGAAAACCAGTCCTGTTTTTTCTCCGAAACGGCTTTGTAGTGAAGCGGATCCTGCTTTTGCCCCGGTTTCTGTATTGAATGAATATTCAGGATTAAACTTCAGAAGCAGTTTGTCTTTGCGAATTTCTAATGGAATTGATGCATTAATAATTGGGCTGAGACTTGAGGATGAGCCGATGGTATCGGAATCTATTCCCGTAATTCCTACTCTGGCGCTAATCCAATCGTTAGGAGAAAGAGTGACAGAACCAAAATGCATCAAACCAAAATTGTGTTCCGGAAGCAGCTCGACTTCGTTAATTCCACCATCTGGAATTGTTTGTATTTTATACTGAATGGTTATTATGGAGACTGCATCAATTGGTGCATCTGAGGAGAACTGAAGCTTTCCGGTCAGACTGTAAAAAGTGTATTCTGTGGAATCGAGTGGTTCACCATCTATCCATACCCGAACCGAACCGGGAACAATTCTGGTGGTATCTGCATTTAAAGTATCGGAGTTTGATATGTCATATACATCTGGATCAAGATCGTCTTCGTCAAGGCCAAGGCTGTCGACAATGCTTTTGGTTTTGTTAATGAGATAGTAGGTGCCATCACTGCGAAATGGAAGTGTGCGCCATTGGGTTTTTGTGGTAATCAGACCTGATCCAGCCGCTATCCTGAGTATTTTACGATCACGTTTTTCAGTACGTTTTTTACTCTCGATAACAACGCTTCCACCCTCCATTTGAGTTGCAGGTAATGTAGTTGATGAGAACTGGCTGTTGGAAGTGGAACCGATTCTTATAGAATTCAACCGGTCATCCCGGTTGCCCTGATAATAGATTCCTTTGTTGGGAACAGTACTCAGGCTGGTGTTATTAAAAGTGATATCAAGATTACGGTCATTAGGATAAGTAGTTCTGAGATTCAGATTCATCAGCGGAAGTGAGGGCAGAGAGTATCCAAAAATTCTGGTACTGTCAAAAGTAGTATCTCTGATGACCCGCCCATCGACTCTACTGGTGTGAACTAAAGTATCGTACTTGAATCCTTTCATTCGCAAAGAAAAATTTTCTTCAAAACTCCCTGTAAGAGATGATTGATAACCTGGGGCATATCTGGCGACAAATCCTTTATCATCCCAGGTAACTGCTTTTAATTTCTGCTTAAATTCTCCACGGGAAGACTTCTGCCATGAACGGTTTGCGAAATCGTACAAAGCGATAAAAGATTCATAGATGACTACCAGAAATTTGTCATGAAAAGAGATTTTTTCGATGCTGGATGGATCCAGATCCTCACTGTATTCAATAAAATCCATCGATTCTGATCTGATATCATACTTTATTATTCGCTTCTGGGTGGCAATCAGCAGCGTATCTGCGATTTTGGAAAAGGCCTTGATCTCACCTGTCTGAGGAATATTCAGAGGACGGATCACATTGGTTGAAGAAGTCAATTTCATTATTTGATTAGCATCTACATAATAAATAACCGAATCTTCATCGAGATAATCCCGGGGCACCGATTCGGTAACCGTAGTTTCCCAGGAAAAAGAGGACGGAACATAACGCTGAATGGAATTATTATCGATTACATTGAGTGTGTTCTTGCCAATCCAAAAAAATGCAGAATCCGAAATGCTGTTACTGAAAACATTGGTGTTCCATTTCTCTGTGGAGATAGAAAACAGGTTTACGGCTGTCTTTCCTATACAGATAACAACTTCACCGTTGCTGTGAATGCCTGTTGCTTTCAGATCCTTTCCTGGAATCTTATAATTTTGCCATTCTGCACTCAATCTGTCATAACTGTACAGAGTATTGCTGTCGGCTAACCATACATAATCCATGTCAACAGAGATTTTTCCCATGATTATCTTATCATCGGGAAATGCAACCCGTTCGCTTCCCTGAGTAGTCATGTCGATTTTATATAATCAGGCATCTGTGGAAACGAAAAGGTACCCTTCGTACTCTACTATATCTGCTATTAAAGAGATCTTTCTCACAGGATCTATTGTCATAGGGCGGATGGTATGGCTGGCAGAGGAGAAGAGAAGAAGGTCTGAAGATGAAGCAAGCCAGCAGTTGCTGCTGGTTTTGTAAACCCGCCACTTTAGAGCAGGTTGTGCCCATGAGAGCGTAAAAGGTATCAGAAGAAAGGAAATCAATAGATGAAATTTGCGGGTATACACCTTTTCAAGATCCCTTTCAACTCAGTGAAAATTTAGTAAAGCGCTTCATTTCTGTCTAATGAGTATAGAAACGTGGCAGATAACCAAAAGATAGGTTGTTTATTACGCATAGTGGATATAAACCCTTTCGGTTTTATCAGTAGTCTACAAACCTTTAAAAGACTTAATTTCTTTCTTCATACTATAATTTTACAATTCCCTTTTGCTGCCTGAGTTTTAGGGATAATTATTAACTATAAATCAGCTCTTTGCTTTAGCATCAAGAAAATTAGTAAAATCAACGTTGAGGTTCTGAAATCAATGTATTTGCAATGTGAACCCATGGAAATACAGCTATGGCATTTAAACCGTTACTTCAGAAATCATAGAAGATTCCACATTACCAAATCCTAATTCTCCAGCCAGTTTAAGGTGCTTGACCTGCTTTCCATCAAAGGTCTTCCCATACCATGAAGCCAGTGAAACAGTATAACTGTCTACAGCAACAGGATCGGTTCCAGCTACAAATGTGTTCAGATCTATTACTTTTCCAGGACCCGCAGGACCATTATCCAGAAGCGCTCGGGTGGCATCAACGATACATAGATGTGGTTTAATGTAATAGAGCTGTTCTGCAATCGCTGTGTGCATCTCCATTTCGCGATGGAATGCACCACGTTCTTTCACCAGTCCCATTAATCCTTTTACGTTAAGAGAAACTCCACCAGCACTGTGAGATTTCGCACAAGGAAGAGAGATAACGGTATCACACTGGTATACTTCCTTGACCACATCGACTTCTCTGAGTTCTTTTGCTTTGGCATCACTTTTTCTGATATACATGCTGTCTTGTTTGGGAATGAAAAGTACAGCACCTTTAAGGTCCTTTATTGCAGCAGCTATACCGGTTTTTTCCTTGCAATGTTCAGGGTCTCTAATGGTGTTGTCACATATAATGACTCTCTTAGCACCTGCCTCCAGGCAGAGTTTTGTCATGGCAAAGACCGCTTCAGGACTGGTTCCGGTAGCCCATTCCGGGGGATTGGGAAAACTCATGTTGGGTTTGATCATGACCCTGCTTCCTGGTTTTACGAACCTGGAGATACCACCCATCTTCTCCAGTATCTTTGGAAGCATCTTAGCTGCATCTCCTTTTCCTACATACACTTCGCTTTTGGAGCCGGTGGTTTGTTGCTGGGCAAAAGTTCCTCCTGCAGCCAATAATGAAGTAGCACCGGCAGCAGCTTCTATAAATTCACGTCTGGAAATAGGCATCGTTACCCTCCTGGCACCTTTAGTAATCATGATTTAAGAAAATGTTCACTACAATATAGAGCCGGTTTTATCAAACCAGCCAGATCATTTCATTCGAAACCATCAGAAAATCCGGAGTTGGCTCCACCAGACTCATAAGGATCAGAAAATCCATCAGAACTGATATCTTTATTTACATTCTCATCTTTGTCATCAATGGACTTACCCAAATGAACGCTGTCAGAAGCTCTTCGTTGTTTAAGAATCCTTTCTTTTTGCCACTTAGAAGTATATTCACCACTCAAACGCCGGTTTTCGCCGAATTTAAACACAGTAATAGCGGCGATGTCAAAAATGGGACAATGCTGTTCACACATTCCACAGCCAAGACACAAATCCTCATTCACTACAGGAACCTTGAACCGCCCTTTCACAGTGTCCACCACACGCGCTTCAATGGCATTATAAGGACAAACCTCATCGCAGACTAAGCATTCCTTATTTTGAGACCATGCCAGGCAGCGGTGACGATCCAGCACCGCAGTACCGATCTTTACAAATTGTTTCTCTTCGAGTGGTAATTTACGTATGGCTCCTGTTGGGCACACATTACCACAAAGATTACATTTCTCTTCGCACCCGGCGATTCTTGGAACCACCTTTGGCGTGTAAAGCCTGGAGAAACCATCGCTGAACGTACATGGCTGAAGAGAATTGGTAGGACAGACCTTCATGCACTCTCCACAGGCAAGACATCGGGCCATGAAATTCTCTTCAGGAATGGTGCCGGGAGGCCGGATAAGCTTGCCATGGTTATCATTTTTACTGCATCCGGCAGCTCTGAATACAGGGAGCATAAGTAAGCCACCCATTGCTCCGGACAAAATATGTCGCCGGTGAAGATCAGGGTGGAGGCTTTTCCGGGATGAAGGCTTTGACAGAGCAAAACTACTGCAACTTTCCTTTAACTCCACACAGATTCCACATTCGATACATTCAGAAATTCTGGTTCTGCTGACATCTTTCTCATCGATAGCATGAACCGGACAGGATTTGGCACATCTCTGACAACTGTTGCAACCGGATTCACTGGTTTGTCTTCTGAATAGAGAAAATCTGCTGAGTATTCCTAAAAATGCACCGGTAGGACAGATGTATTGACACCAGAATCGTTTATCCCAGAAACTGCCGATAAAAACCATCGATGCCAGAATCACGGTCATAATAGTTCCATAATACAATGGTACCCTGATAGGATAAAGACTATAGATGTGATTGCTGAATGGTGCAGAAAAAATGCTGGTTAATTTAAGCAAATCAATACCTATAATACTTATCAGCGGATGAACTATAAGAGTCAGAAAACGGGTACTGAGCGACAGAGGATCTATGAAAATGGGAAACACCACTCCGAAAACAGAAAGTATTACAACCATAGTTAAAAGAACATATTTGAGGCGTTGAACAAAAAGCGGAGGCCGACGTTTGTTTGAACGCATACGGGAGAAAAGAAATCGATCGAAAAAGTCGATCGTCGCACCTAATGGGCACATAAAACCGCAGAAAAATCGGCCAAATAATATGGTGGCGATCATAAAAATAAGGGTAAATATCGCCAGGGGCATAATTATCGATCTGGATGCCAGCATTGTGATTAAGCCGGTGAATGGATTAAAACGAAGGAAAAATTCACTATCGAAGGAGTAAGCATGTGGGTTTGTATTTAAGAAGAAAAACGCCCCAATAAAAAGAGTCAGAAAAAAGATCTGAAGGATTATTCTGAATGTTCTCACCTCTAAACCCCCGTGCAACCGATAAGAAGATTCTGATTTAGATAATCTAATTAGTTCCTATTTATGATGTTAAGATAAAAATAACATGATAGAACTTTTCGTTGCCAGTATTTGAAACCGGGTTCAAAAAAATTGTTGACCATGAAGCTAATATATACATTCCAACACCGGAAACAGATCTGTTCAGAACATGACTGGACAGGCTTAATCTGGTTAAAATGCATAAATATTTGTGCAAATCAATGCTCTGACTGTATGAATACTTTTCATTCCAGTATACATCCGGCAGCATCAGAAATCTTTTTGCCATTTTTTTCATCCACTGGTGTTTCCAGGAATTGTTGCCCAACAAAGATCCTGATAACCGTGACAGGGCTTTGACTGATCTTCATAATTTCTTCTTTTGTGCATTCGTAGACAGGAGAAAAATCGGAGACAACTGCAGCATAAGCCCCGGAGCCGGCAACATAGGTTTTGGGTGAAACGTTATTAGAAGCAGCTAATTTGATGATCTCATTGTTTTTAAGTTTAATATACAATGAATCTCCTTTATTAATACCAGTGTTTATTTCACCTGGCAGGACAATAACAAGACTGACAGCATATATGGCATCATTTATGGAAAAGCCGATTTTCCATGATTTCGCAATCGTTGCAGAAGTCATTTTTATTATCTTTCCGGTGAATTCATCGGCTTTGTTAATTTCATAGGAACATTTTTTTGCATTGATTTCGGTTGAATAGATAGAAGTGCAACCATAGAGATTATGACTGTTACTTTCATGGTGAAGCCTTTCTGTTTTATTGTTATGGGTTAACTTTTTTTAAAATAATAAAAACCAGTTTGATTTTCTCTCAAGAGTGTTGCGTTTTCTTAATCACTTTTTCTGTTGCGGCAGACAGCTTTTGGATTTAATCATTTTTAACTCGAATTGAGTCATGGTGAAGAAAGTAGAAATAAATTGATGAAAAAACATCACCTCAAATAAATTCCTCTATACCGGATATGGTTGATTTAGCATGTTTCTCATAGCTAAACACTTGTAAGGAATTAAACCAACTCATTGATAATACCGCTTATCTGATCTGCCTGCAACTGCTCCATCGGAAAGTATTTACCATCAAGTTTATTGGCCAGTTCACGCATCTTACCCAGCTTTATAAATCCGCTTTCAGTATCAATGACAATAGATTGAATCCCGACAGAACGGATCTCATCACAGATACTAAGAGCTTCATTAAAAGCATTACCACCACCGCAACTGACATTGGCCCTGCCATCGGAGATGATAATCATAAGTGAATTGTTTTTACTTCCTTTCCTTTTCTCTTGTTTGATTAGTTTCAGGGCTGCCTGAAGACCTGCTGAAAGCGGAGTTTTTCCTCCGGTTGGAAGTGTTTCGAGTGATTTTTTACCAAGATCGATACTATCGGTGGGTGGAAGGACTACACATGCATCGTTACCTTTAAATGCCACCATTGCAATGCGATCCCTTTTCTGATATGCATCGAGTAAAAGCGACAGGATTGCTCCCTTTGTTGCTGACATGCGTCTCTCTGCTCCCATTGAACCGGATGAATCAACCACAAAAACAATAGTTGTTCCGTATTTTTTCTCTCGCACCTTCTCACGGATATCGGCACTTGAGATTGCCAGTGAAATGCCTTCCTTATTACGTCTGATTTGATGGGGAGCAGCCGCCCGAAGAGTTGCGTCAAATGCGATATCAGTTATTTCTGGTGAAACAGGTATGCGGGAGCGGGTATAATGGCCACTGCGATTGTTCGCAGGAGCTTTCTGTCTCTTTCCCGATGCAGAAAGGGGAGAGTCATCTTTTTTGATATGAAGTTTTCTGACAGTGAATGGAGCATCGGCTGTGAAGGTTATTTCTTTACTGCTGTCGGGCCTTCCATCCTGCTGTTCATCAGGTTCATCGTTTTTTTTTTTAGGCTCGTGTTGTTCACCCGATGGTTGCTGCTGCGATTGGGATTGATTGTTGTGATTGCGAATCGCATCTTCCAGCTTCTCGTTGTCTATTTTTGGCTCCTGAAACGGTTTGCGCCGCATCCGGTGGGGAAGAACCAGCTCCGCAGCTTCTCGAATATCATCACTTGTCACCTCCTTGCGATGATGAAAAGCAGCGATTGTCCGGCCGGTCTTCAACATGGCAATATCGGCCCTGTGGCCATCAACGTTCATGGCGATCGCGATCGAAGTTATCAGTTTAATGATATCATCTGTATAGGTAACCTCAGGAAGAATCAACTGAGCGGTGGTTAAATATTCTCCCAGACGCCTTTCCTCATCTTCCCATTTGTGGATAAACCCATGTGGGTCGCTTTCGTACTCTAGATATCGCCTTACGATTTCAATGCGATCATCCGCTTCCGTTATACCCTCAACATCTACACAAAGAGCAAAACGGTCAAGTAACTGCGGACGCAGTTCTCCTTCTTCCGGATTCATGGTCCCAATCAGCATGAAACGGGCCGGATGAGAGAATGAGACACCTTCTCTTTCTACTGTATTGACACCCATTGCTGCAGAGTCAAGGAGTACATCGACCAGATGATCATCCAGAAGATTTACTTCATCTACATAGAGAATCCCTCTGTTTGCGGATGCAAGTATTCCTGGTTCGAAATGTTTTTCACCCTTCTGTATAGCTTTTTCGATGTCAAGAGTTCCCAGTACCCGGTCTTCGGTGGCACCAAGAGGCAACTCAACCACCTGCATCAGTCTTTTGGATGCGGGAAGGGTCTCATTTCTGGAGAGACGTTCCCGACACAAAGAACACATCTCTGCAGCATGGTTGGGATCACAGTGAAATGGACAATCGCTTACGATATTTATTTGAGGGAGAAGGTTTGCCAGTGCACGTACAGCAGTTGATTTTGCAGTTCCTTTTTGCCCTCTGATAAGCACTCCTCCCAGGCGTGGGTTGATCGCATTGAGAGCTAATGCCTTTTTCATCCGCTCCTGACCGACTATCGCACTGAATGGAAATGTCGTTTTCTGACAACTCATTTAATGTCCAATCTATGGGGAAAATTCGAAACAGGAATAAAGACTGGAAAATTCGAAATTCGAAACTGGAATCGAAATTTGTAAAATTCGAAACAGGAAAATTTTAAATATTCTTAAATTATCCTGCTTTCTCCCGATTTCGTATTTCGAATCTTGTGCTTTCCTCCGGTTTCGGATTTCGAATTTCGAATTTCGTGTTTTTTCCCTGGTTTCGTATTTCGTGCTTTTCCCTGGTTACATTAAGAAATACAGTGTGCCTGAATGATTACAAAATAATTTTTTCACAGTAATTTATTATAGCAAGGAAAATATCACAGGAATAGTCATTCTTTTTCCTGCACCTCATTGCTTGCTGCTTTCCTCGATCTTGTTTCTGATTTCTTTCATTTTTTCTCCCCAATCTGCAACATCTTCCGAGGTTATAATGTTTACATTCCCACCCTGGAAATTACCAGAAACCTCACCCATGTTTTCTTCAAGAAAACTTTCTGTTTCGAGATAGGACTCCCGGAGACGTTCAAGAACATCAGGATTTGCATTCCAGAGCCCACGCTGTTGTGCTTCAAGCAAACGTCTTGAGATCTCCTCCAGTGCCCATGGATTGTTTTCCTTGAAAAACTCCCTGTTTTTTTCATCGAGTACAAATGTTTCGGTGATATCATCGAAAATCCAGTCATCCACTTCCTGAGTTGTTGCTTCCCAGCCGTAAACCCTGCCGATCCGTTTCATGATATCACCAGCACCCTTGTATCCATGACGTTTCTGGCCTTCGATCCATTTAGGATTGAGCAGCTTTGTTCTTACTACTCTTCTTATCTCATCTGCCATATCGTGTACTTCTACCGCTTCAGGCTCACGCGTATCCCCATAGTAGGTTTTTACTGATTTACCGGAGAGGTGGCGGGCTGCAGCGGTCATTCCACCCTGGGTACCAAAATAGCTGCAACATCCAAACAGGTCCGATTCATCACTGACAACCTTATTATAAGTAATGTCAACGGTTTTAAGATTCTCAGTCAACTGAATATGCTTTTCTTCACCGAATACACCTTTGCCATAGGCATATCCGTTCCAGAAGACAAAGATATCGGCAAGATCCTTTTCATCTTTCCAGGCTGAAGCATATACAGCAAGTTGTGTCCCTGCAGAGTAGGAGCCTGGTTTTGAAGCAAAAATCCGAAGTGTTGCATCACGCCATGAAGCCGGATCTTGTTCATTGCCCTTATTTTTTGAAAGCTGGGCAAGAGAATGTTTACGAACAAAATTCTTCTCAGGCGGTTCCGGCAGTGATGCTACCGCCTGAATCGCTTCATCGATAATGTTTATGCAAGTGCTGAAATTATCACGGATAATACCAGAGATGCGTATGGTAACATCGATCCGTTCACGGCCAAGCTGATCAAGAGGAATGATTTCAAAACCGGATACTCGTCCGTTGGACTGCCAGACTGGTTTTACACCAAGAAGGTACATGATCTGCGCCATCCCTTCGCCATCAGCCCACATGATATCATTTGCCATCCAATAAATTGCGGTGTTTTCAGGAGGGACACCCTGCTCATCACGGTGTTTTTTAATCACTGCTTCAGCAAGACGTTTCCCGGTTTCCCAGGCACTTTTGCTTGGTACTTTCTGTGGATCGAGTGTAAAGAAATTGCGTCCGGTTGGAAGAACATCATCACGTCCGCGCATAATCAGCCCCGAAGGTCCAGAGGGAATGTAACCACCATCAAAGCCGTGCAGCAGTGCATCTATCTCACGGCTTTCACTGATACGACGATCGATATCGAGTATCCGTGCTGCTGTTAAGGCGAGTGTATCAGATGATAAATGTTTCTGCAGATCTTCAGCAAGGATCTCTTTGGCAATGGCATTATAATCCTCTCTTCCGAGGAGAACTGAGGAGATAAATGCACGGGAATAATTGTCTATCCGTTCGGTAAGTTCCCCGTTAGAGGTACGGAAATCATCATTGATACCTGCAGGATCATTAAGCAGGATCATGTAATCCAGGCCCATCATGGAAGCTATGGTTTGTCTTAGCGAAACAGAGCGACCAGCATCATAGCGCATAATCGAGTGGATAAAATCAACCCTGCGGTCACCTTCGGGTAATTGTCCGAATATATGCATCCCATCCTGAATATAGGAGTTCCTGACGCGTGAAAGTGCGTTATGTGCTGCTCTGGCGATTTCATCAAATGGAAGGTCGTGTGTAGCATTATTAATTTTGTCGAGGCTGGTAGTGGTTATTATACCATCACTGCTCTTAACAGAAACTTTGATTTCGTGATCAAGATCGGCTCGGCGAATGGTGTCAATAATCTGATGTTGCAGGAGGTGATCACGTGTGCGATCTTCTCCTTTGATTTTTTCGTATTCGGCAAGTACCCGGTCAAGCTCTTCCAGCTCATCATAGAGACCACTGCTATTCATCACTGTTTGCATGTGATCAACTATTGTTGCCAATGATCTTCGCTTTGCAATCACTCCTTCGGGAGGATTGTCGGAGTTATAAATATAGAGATGGGGCATGTCACCGATTGCAAGGTCAGGAAAACATTCAGAGGAGAGGCCGACTCCTTTGCCTGGAAGAAACTCAAGATTCCCATGTGTTCCTACATGTACAATTGCATCAGCACCGAAATCCTGTTCAAGATATTTGTAAACAGCCATATACTGGTGTGGAGGGACAATACCTGGTTCGTGAAGAATCCTGCAGACCTGCCCGTCACAACGGGCTCCGGCACAGCCGCGTTTGGGTTGCACACAGACTACCGCGTTTCCGAATCGTACACCGGTAACTACGATCTTGCCTTCACATACCATTGCAGCAGGAACCCCGTTTATTTCCTCTCCGGGTGGATTGCCCCAGGCATCGATCATCCGTTTCTGCACCTCTTCTGACAGGGTATCAAACCATCCACAGTACTCTTCCTTGCTGATAAGTTTAAGAGCCCCGCCTTTTCTGACAATCTCTTCAACAGTGGTCCAGCGAAAATCGCTGATTGCTTTACGCTCCATGATTGTGGTTATCAACTCTTTACCATCTGCAGGAGCTTCGATTGCATAACCGGCATCATGCATGGCGTTCAATACCGATGCGACACTTTCAAGTGAGTCGAGTTTAGCTGCACCTCCAACCGATGCTTCCACTGAAGCGCAGGGATTGTTGTGAAGAATGAATGCAATTTTACGCTCAGAAGCTGGTTTACGTCGCAGTTTCACCCAGTTAATGACACGGCGAACCATTTTTTCGATACGGTCATTTATGGGCACTTTACGACGGATTGTCCCTTTATGTGTAAACTCATCTTCACCTGCGCTTATCATGATCGGTTCGATAACTCCTTCGAGTTCAGGCATAGCTATTGCCCAACCGACAAGCCTTCCTGTGAACCCCTGCATGCTTTCCCGCCACTCTTTCACTGTTTCGCTTGAAGTAGATAGAGGGCAAAATACGGGTACATCGAGTTTCCGAAGAATCTCAACACCTTCGAGTTCTCTTGAACAGTCTCTGTCTTCAGGTTTTCTGCTGCCTGAGAGAAGGAAACTCTGCAGGCGGATCAGTGCATCGATTCTCGAGCTGCCATCGGTGTTAAGGAAGTAATCTTCAACAACGGAAGCACTTCCGCGACAATTCTTTTCACCGTTTCTTGTAGAGTAAGAAAACGCAGGAAGCACATTCAGCCCCTGTCGTTCGAGCTCTTTGATGACAGCATTCTCCACAGCAAGATCTCCGGTAACCCAGGCATGACGAGTGAAAAGTATTCCGATAAATGGTTTGTCTGATGCAGGTTTGTACCATTCAAGGTATTGATCAACAGTGGAGAAATAACCGGGGTATTCAGGGTGATACAAACCTTCCCATGCGACTTCAATTGGTTCGGGGACCTCGATATTCATACCACCGATTTTCTGGCAGAGAAAGCGAACCAGGTTAGTAAAGTTCTCCTGTCCATTATGTACCATGTAGCTGTGTGCAGTTACTACGATCTCGGGAGAGACAGTCGAAAGTGTCCAGAATGATGGATCGTGTCCCAGACAGACGATCGGAACTTTTTTACCAATCTCTTTGAGTTGCTCTTCGATACGATCCCAGAAACTTTCACTTGAACGGTATAGAAGAATCAGATCCTGAGCTGCAAGTAAATTGAGAGCAGTATCGCAACGCAAAGGATCATCTTCAAGCTCACGTGCTGCAAACAGGGTTATCTCTGCAAAATCGAGTTGCCTTGCTGCCTTGGACAGAAGCGGCAGATGACTGTGCCACATGATAGATCCTATATTCATGATACTTCCTCCATATCAGAACCTGACCTTCTATTCTGGCTGCTTGAAGTCTGTTTTTCAGGCAGGCATTCAATTGCACTCACCTGCAGACCACCTGCCCGTGCATTATAATCAATGCAGGTTGAAACCCCATAAGCATCAGCCAGGTTTTCAACTGTAATGACCTCGTCTGCTTTACCGGCCGCGTGAACTCTGCCATTATGAAGCAATATCAGTTTGGTACAGAAACGGGCTGCCAGATTAAGATCATGAATAACCATAAGTGCAGTCAACGACTGTGAATCAACCAGTTTACGTATCAGTTCCAGGATTTTTATCTGATGCCTTATGTCCAGATTGGCGGTTGGTTCATCAAGAAGCAGAAGCTTTGGTTCCTGTGCAAGAGCCCGTGCAATGAGTACTTCCTGTCGTTCGCCTCCACTGAGTTCACTTACATATCGATGACGAAAGCGATCTGTATCGGTTAAATTAAGTGCCTTGTTAATTGCTGTCTGGTCCGATGCTGTAGTAGTAAATCTTTTTTTGCTGTGTGCATATCTTCCTATACTTACTACATCCTCAACCGTGAAAAGTGGCGGAACGAAACTGCTCTGTGGTACGACAGCCATAATACGGGCAATCTCATGTCTGGACATCGTTTTCATATCACGATTATCAAGGCAAACAGTTCCGTTCATCGGTTTTTTGACACCGGAAATAACTTTCAGGAGAGTGGTTTTACCGGCACCATTGGGACCGATAATACCCGCGAATTCTCCCTGGTATATATTGAGATTAATATTATCAAGAATAGTTGTGTTTCGGTAGGATGCTCTGATATTATTTGCAGTCAGCATAATCACCACCATCCCATTGCATGTTTGCGACGTCTGAGGAGATAGACAAAATAGGGTGCTCCTATTACTGCAGTTATGATTCCTATGGGAATTTCGGCTGGTTGCGCAATACTTCTGGCAAGAGTATCTGCTAAAACCAGGAATATACCTCCGCAAATAGCTGCCACCGGAAGCTGGATCCGCTGATCAGCCCCCACAAGCATCCGTGCAACATGCGGAACCACTAAGCCTGTAAATCCAATGATTCCTGCGGTGGACACAGAGATAGCTGTGATCAGGGCTGTCGCTGTGAGAAGTATTCGTTTCATCAGCTCGACCTCAATACCGATGTGCATTGCAGTTTCTTCACCGAACTGAAATACATTAAGTTCACGGGCCAGAAAAAAAAGGATGAGAATCCCTGCCAGAATCGGTATAGCTACTATTGCTGCATCATCCCAGGTGACTCCTGCAAATGATCCCATCAGCCACAATACTACATCCCGTAAAGCATCCGTGGGGGCAATGAGCTTGAGAAATGATACTGCTGCCTGAAGAAAAAAACCAACAGCAATTCCTGAGAGAAGCAATGTTTCGGTCGGAACTTTACCTTCGGTATGCGCAATCGAATAAACGACAAAAATCGTAACTGTTGCTGCGATAAATGCCATGGCAGGAACTGCATAAACTCCGAACAGTCCTCCCATGCCAAGCACGATCGCTGCGGATGCTCCGGCTGCAGCCCCTGAAGACATCCCCAAAACATACGGTTCAGCCATCGGGTTGCGAAACAATCCCTGCATTGCAGCGCCTGATGCAGAAAGTCCCATCCCCACAAGTATTGCAACAACAATGCGGGGCGTGCGTATATTCATTATGATTACCCGATGCATCTCCTGAATATCAAAGTGCAGCATTCCAAAGGAGAGCTTTTCAATCCATAACCGGATAATTGTCAATGGGTGAATAAAGACCGGACCCGTCATCACCGAAAAAATGGCTGCAATCACCAGTGAAAACGAAAGCACCAACAGAACTGTAATTCTCTTTGAAGAAAAAGGATTCATTTAAACAGCTCCGGATGAATAATTCGGGCACACTTCTCAATTCCTTCGATCAGCCGCGGGTTTGCCCAGGTAAGCTGCGCATCGATACAATATATACGATTGTGTTTCACTGCATCAGTCTGATCCCATCCAGCCCTTCCCCTGATCATCGATCGTATCTTCGCTGCATCGTTGCGGGTCGTATCTGTAGTGACAATGATTATCTGCGGATTGCGGCTAAGCACCTCTTCATCGGAAGCAGTGAAAGAGCTGATCTCCTGATAATCTCCGAAAATGTTGTTGCCGCCTGCAACAGTGATGATCTCATGATTACGTTCGTTCTTTCCCTGTGTCGATCCACGATTGCCACTACTGATCCACTCCATATAGACGCGGGGGCGTTGTGAAGAATCCAGCGGAAGAGTTTTTTCAAGAATGGCATTGCGTCTGCGCATCAGTGAATCGGCCAAGATGTTGGCTTCAGTTGCTTTTTCGGTGATAAGACCCAGACGCTTTATATGGCTGATAAGTTCGTCAAATGTTCGCGGGTACTGAAGACCAAGTGCAGTGACATTATGCTTTTCGAGAAGATCGAGGTGCTTGCGATACTGGCCCCATCCGGATATTGTCATCAGAACCAGATCTGGATTGCACCCAACGATTTTTTCCACATTGAATCGTCCATACATTCCACCGATACGTCTGATCGCTGAAGCAGAAGGAGGATACCTGACTCCATCCGGAATTCCTGCAAGAGAACCGGATGCACCAATTGCAAACAGGATCTCCACATCTGCAGTTGCCAAGCAGACAATTTTACCGGGGCTGGTCGGTACCGAAACTGTTCTTTTGCAATCATCGATAATGCTGCGACAATGTGTTGTGGTTTGTTTCTGGGTTTGGGGAGTAATAATCCCACCGGTATCATCTGTTCCGGAAATCACGTCACTTTGCGGCTCTTTCTGTTTTGAGCATCCAGCCAGTGAAAATGCGAAACAGATTGTTGCAAAAAGCAAAGCGTTATTTATGTTGATTACTTTAAAAAGTATCATTGCATGCCCTATTTCAATGATTGACGAATCGAGACAATTGCCAGCCAGATGCTAAGGAGGCAAAAGAAGGTCAATGCTGCAAAAGGAATAATCGGAACATTCTGGTTCTGGTATCCGGCTCTCATACAGGTCACCGAATGGGTGAGGGGAAGGAGCTGAAGAAACCATTGAACGACAACAGGCAGTTTATCAACCGGGAAAAATGTTCCGCAGAAAAAGCTCATCGGCATTATGATAAAGCTGGAAAACACCGATGTATCCTCATGAGACTTTGATTTGAACCCGGCTACGACACCTAATGCCGCAAACATGACAGAGGTCAGGATCCAGGCAGCATAAAAAGAGATTGTCAACGGAAGATGAGCTCCCATTATCAGTGCTGCAAGAAGAATAAACAGTGATGAAAAAAGTCCTCTGAACGTTCCGCCTGCAATTTCACCCAAAGCAACTGAACTGTAGGAAATCGGAGCTACAAGCATCTCTTCGATACTTTTGTAATGAAGTCTGCCTACTGCAAGTGAAGAAGCAATGCCGGTAAATGAGTTGGTCATGGTGCTCATGGCACAAATTCCAGGAACAATAAAAATCAGGTAAGTTGACTCTCCCATATTAATCTGTCTTCCCAGTCCAAGGCCGAATGTGACAAGGTAGAGCAGGGGAGTGACTAACATCGCCATGACATATCCAGGCTTTTTAAGCCGGTTTGCAAAAATCATCATTTCACGAAGAAAGACCGGCCACACGTTCATGATTGAAACCTTTCACCTGCATAGTGGATAAACACATCCTCAAGGGTGGATTCCCTGATCCGGACTGAACCTTCTGCCAGGGTACGGGCAAACTCGTAGGCATCTGTTTTATCCGCAAAGTGGCGATAATCGATGGAATCATTGACCTGCGCTTCTACTATGTAAGCTCCGGTGATTCGTTTGAGATTCTCAGGTGTGTCACATGCGATAAGTTTTCCTTTGTTCATGATACCCACCCTTGAGCAGAGCATTTCGGCTTCTTCAATGTAATGTGTGGTCAGAAGAACACCAATTCCTTTATCTTTGAGTGATCTGATAAGATCCCATATTGTTCGTCTGATCTGCGGATCAAGTCCCACGGTCGGTTCATCCAGAAATAATATCGATGGATTATGCATTACTGATCTTGCTATCTGAAGCCGGCGCTGCATTCCTCCGGAGTAATGACGCACAATCTCGTGCGCATGTGATTCGATACCTGCCCAGGAAAGCAGTTCTCTGCTGCGATCTGCCGCTGAAGGCATCCGGTGGAACAATCCGTGAAGCAGCAGGTTCTGGTAACCGGAAAGATCGCGGTCAAGATTGATCTCCTGGGGAGAATAGCCTATATGCCTCTTTACCTGAAGTGATTCTCTGAGTATGTCAAACCCTGCTACCTTCGCCTCTCCATCAGTGGGATGAAGTAGTGTGGTCAGCATTCTGACAGTGGTGGTCTTCCCGGCACCATTGGGGCCCAGCAAACCAAAGATCTCTCCCGATTCTATTGCCAGGTCAAGTTTATCGACAACTGTACGTTTCCCGAACGCCCGGCTTAAACCTCTGCATTTAATCATCAGAAAGTAACCTGTATTTCACCACCCATTGTGCGACCGGGTGATTTGTAGTAATCATAAAATTCATTATTGAAAAGATTATCTGCATTAAATATAAATCGAACCCGTTTGATGGGGCTTATAGTAAGCCGCAGATCAGTTATCAAAAAGGGATCCCGTGAACCAAATACACCGTCAACTGTATCAGAGTTGTCATCTGCATTATATCGTTTGGAGACATATCTCGAACCCATCCTCAGTGCCAGCCATCCCTTCTCGAAATGGAAACCGTAACTTACAGTGTGTTCGGGAATACCGGTCACCCTTTTTCCTTCCGATAATGGATTGACCGGATTTTCTTTCACCTTTGCATCGGTCCAGGTATAATTGGTAAATAATGTAAGAAATGAAAAAAGACGCCCGCTCAGACCGGTCTCGATTCCATCGGTTTTTGCCTTACCCAGGTTCTCTTTACGCTGTATTTTCAGTTCATCAGAAACAGTGGTGGTGTAAATCATATTGCTGATCAGGTTGCGGTACCCGACAAAAGACAAATCGATACGGTTGTCAAAAAATCGGTGTACCATTGCAACTTCAACCGAACTCATCACTTCAGGTTTGAGATCAGGATTCGATTCTGTGAGGACTCCGGTAGAGCCTAGCCATGTGCGATAAAGGTCATAATTTGTAGGGGGGCGGAATGCTTTGCCTCCCGAAATCCAGAAGGTGGGTTTCCAGGCTGGTGACACATTTAAGTTAAGAGTGAGTCCGGCACGGGGACTCAGGGAGGATTTTGAATGATCAGCATAATGATTGTTAACTTTGGTGCTGGTATAATCGCGATTCATGCCATTCATTGTACGCCAGTAATCAAAGCGAATTCCTGCGTTAAGAATGAGATTTTTCAGAATACCTGCATCCTCTATGATCGTAAATTCATCATTGATAAAGATACCACCATTTGCCGATTGCCCTGCGGATTTGTACACAATGGCATCCAGATCATCAGGGTTTTCCCAGTCACGAAGGTTGTGTTCTTTTGTTTCAGATATCGTTCCTTCAAAGCTGATTCCTGTCAGTAATGTGTTTTTCGGGATAAGATTGTTTATTTCGGCCTGGAAACCAAAATTACCCTTAACATTTGGTGTGGAACTGATCTTTCCCGGCCCTCCATTGCGTGATGAGGATGACACTACGGATGTATACCAGTTTTCATAATTGTTGTTAATACCAGCTCCTGCATTTATGGTAAGACAGTCGGAAAGCTTTCCCTGATATGACAAGGTGTAGACAAGTGATGCCTGTCCTCCCTGGCCATCAATAAAGTTATTGGGAGTCATGCGCAGGGAATAGGTGGTATCATTATAGAAAAAACTGACATAACCTGTGTCTATAATTCTGCCCAGTGAATCATGGAGAAACGATTTACCATGATCGTTATAGTAGTTATACCATGAAGCGGTCAGGCTGGAACGGATACTGTGCTGTTCGTTAAGGTTTAGCCATAATCTGCCGCTAACCGAGCGGTTCTTTGCACTGTTGATACCATTTTCACCAATAAGAAAGGTTTCTTTGCCATAACGGTCCTTTTGCGGGATGATTCCTGAAATTACTGGCCCCCGGTTTCCCTTTGATGCGGTTTTCTGGATTTCATTTGTAACGTACCCTTCATCCTGCTTGTCGGAATAAGAGAGCGCAACTCCAATTTTCCCATCCGCAAAAACATCGTCATAACCCATATAGAGATTGTGATTGGGATTGATGTCTTTTCCAAGGTTGAATCCTCCGCGGAATCGCAGCGATTGCTTTGCCGGTATGCGTGATGTCATATTGATTACACCGCCCATGGCATTTCCACCGTAAAGAGAGGAGAACGGCCCACGGGCAACTTCGATTTTCTGAATATCTTCAACCGCAATATTGTTGAACTGTACACGCCCCACATATCCGTTGTTGAGCGGTTGCCCATCCAACAACACCAATACCTGATCTGCTCCGGAAAATCCGCGCATGGTCAACCCGGCCATACTCTCCATCAGTCCTTTAGAGCGTTTGTTATAAATTCCCTGCTCATACGCGAGCGCTTCATCGATATTAGTTGCACCATTTTTCTCTATATCGGATTTGTCGGTTACGGTGATCGATGCCGGAAGATTTTCTATGGCACGCTCGGTTTTGGAACCTACGACCACCATTTTGTTAAGCTCTGTCAGGTGATTCCGGGTGGTGTCGTTCTGGGCTAAAGCGGCATTTGAAGCGGTTAATATGATGACCATCGCACTGAAAATCATACCGACGAGGTGGAATTTCATGGGGCATACCGTCCTTTGTTAAAATTGGGGTGTGTGGTAACACGAAAAAATAAATGCGTAGCACAGGAAAGCCAAAAGAAAACGTTTGTGGTGTGTTGCCAAAGCTCTCAAAAGCTCATTAATCACCAATAAAGCCTCCTAAAACCTCCGTCCCAGAGGGGACACTTTAAGAGCCCCCTAATCCCCATAGCCATAAGGTTAATATTTGTAACACATTGAATCGAAGGGAGTAACGCATTCCCGCCCCCTAAATCCCCCAAAGGGGGACTTAAGAGCACTATAACCCAAATTATCCATTTACAAACAGTGTCTTCGGAATTACAGACGGTTTATTTCGAAATTACCTAGTATGCCTTCGAAATTACCTAGTATGCCATCGAAATTACGTAGTATGTCTTTGAAATTACGTAGTATGTCTTTGAAATTACGTAGTATGTCTTTGAAATTACGTAGTATGTCTTTGAAATTACGTAGTATGCCTTTGAAATTACCTAGTATGCCTTCGAAATTACGTAGTATGCCTTCGAAATTACGTAGTATGCCATCGAAATTACGTAGTATGCCATCGAAATTACGTAGTATGTCTTTGAAATTACGTAGTATGTCTTTGAAATTACGTAGGATGCCTTCGAAATTACGTAGTATGCCTTCGAAATTACGTAGTATGTCTTTGAAATTACCTAGTATGCCTTTGAAATTACCCTAGGTGCCTTCGAAATTACAGAATATTTCTTATGAAATACAGAATGTATTCCCTAAAAAGCTGTATATTCAAAACACGCAAAAAGGAGGTGGACAAGTTATGGGTCGGACTGCTTGGCGAATTACATAACCAATTATTGCCTGCTGGTAAATTTGGCTTAATTGGCACTGCCGTTGATGATCGGAATTCTGGAACCGGTGGAGTATCGAAGTGGAGGTGAACAGGATTCTGTAAACATATTATCCCAAAACTGTCCATTAAACAGTGTTTGGTTTGCAAAGCTCTGCATCTTTGCGAGAACTATCCGGAATTTGGAGAAAACAGGATTGTCTCACGCAGAGCGGCGAAGGCGCAGAGATTGGACTAATGAAAACAATTCCAGGAGTCTTAGTCTCCCTCCGGTTCTTAAGTCCCCCATCGGGGGATTTAGGGGCGGGTGATTAGGGGTCTTCGAAATTCCCAAATCTCATATCTTAAATCTCAATTCGCAAATTCTCCTATGGCTTGCCGCTACAAGAACCACTCTGGCAAATGTTAATTGCTCGTTTTCTCTGAAAATCGGAACTGCATTCAGATAACGGCTTGATGTCTGAGTCAATTCCTGCATAAAAAAGGCTGCTGCAGCGGGGGAATACAGCTCTTCTGCTTGTGAGACAGCGATTAGCCTGATCAGTTTTTTTTCTTCAGGAGTACATAGAAGTCCGAAGTGATCGGGCTCAAAAATAAGATCCGAAGAGAGAATTTTTTCTGAATGTCTTAGTAAAGGGGTTGTCTGATGAAGCAGTTGCAGTGTTTTATCTGGAAATCCAGGGCTGCCAAACGAGTCAATTGATGTAAGTGTGTCAATACCAGTGGCGGCTTTTTTCAGCATTTCATATTGAAAAGACGGGCTGGTTCTGAAGCAGATAAAACCATTGGTTACAGTCTGATTATTTTGTGGATCAGAAATTACAAAATTCTCATTCCACTCAAAACAGGAGATAATGCGTTTTGCCACGATTTCTGGTGGCATCCTTTTCAGAGATGCTATCCTGAGAGCAAGGGGGCTGTTAAGGTCGGTTGAAGGGAGTGGTGATTTGAAAAAAAGTGGAATAGAATCGGAAGATACTGGTATGTCAGGAAAAGATTTGCAGACAGCTACCCGTAATGTTTCTCTCAGATAAGAATAAATATTTAAAGTCACGGCTGTTTTTTTACACACCTGCAGCAAACATTAACAAGTGCGCATTTAATTAATGTCTATTCTTTTCCCTTCGGACCAGAGCTCTTCAAGATTATAATAGCTTCGAACTTCAGGAAGCATTATGTGGACAATAACATCAGAATAATCCAGCAAGACCCATCGTCCCTCATCCTGACCCTCCTGGTGCCATGGGTGAGTGCTCTGTTCTGACAAACTTTTGACGATCGCATCTGCGATGGCGTTGTTCTGAACCGTATTGTCACTTTCACAGATAATAAACCAGTCTGCTGATCCCGGAAGGCCCCGGATATCCAGAACCACTATGTTTTCTGCCAGCTTTTCCTGCGCCTGTTTGACGATCTCATCGACCAGGGGTTTTCCTGCAAGTGCTTTACCATTAGTTTTTTTCACTGAATTCTTTCTCCAAAATCCGGTCCTATAATTACAGTTACATCATGCATTTTATCATTATTTCTGATAATGATCATTTTATCTGTATCGAGGCTGGAGGCCACCTGAGAGGCAACAGTGGTATCCTGAGTCCTTGAAATTACGATAGTAAATGGATAATTCCATGTTTGTGCATTTCCCACGCTCTTGATATCAAAATTGGTTGAGCGAAGATAGTCTGCAACTTTTCCGGCAGCACCTTCTATTCCACATCCATTGAGTACTTCAATTCTTCCGATATAGGGTATCGACACCGTCTTTTTTTTCTCCTGCCTGGGAACTGGTCTTGTTTTTAATTCTGTACCTATAAACATTGAGATACCAAGTATGGCTGAAACGATGATCAAAGTAAATAAATTGCTCATAAAAGGACAGTAGAAGAACGATCAACTTTCCAGATAAAGTGATGAAATCTGTTTATTGATGCTGTTAAGTGCGATTACCCTTGAAGAGAGTGCATTTGAAAATATGAAAGCCGGTACCAAGATAATCTCCTTAAATATGGAAGCAGCTAAAGTTTGGCTGTGAGTGAAAATATATAATTTAAAGAGGAAGAGAAAAAGCAGGATTTCAGTATAGAATCTCAGAATCAGGCCAGAGGACTGGAAGCTCTGGTCTGAAATTAGAGATTTCAATTGATTATCAGCCTCAATGCAGGCAGGATAGAAAGAAACAATCAGTTGGACTGAGCGAATTTTTCGATTTCATCACGAATCTTTGCTGCCTCTTCGTATTTCTCATCCTGAATAGCTTTTTTCAGCTTTTTCTGTAGAGCCTCCAGAGGGGAGAGGTTTTTGTCGTCTTCTATTTCTTCTTCAGAAGACTCTTGCTCAAACTCTGTTTCTTCATCGGCCTCTGATTCTTCTGGTATGATTATGCTTGCTTCATCCATTACTTTTTCAGCGACATATATTGGTGCATTAAATCGCAGGGATAAAGCGATTGCGTCACTGGGTCTGGAATCGATTTCAATTTTTTTACCATCCTTTTCCAGCACCAGCCTGGCATAGAAGGTTTCATCGATCAGATCGCAGATTTCCATGCGCAGGAACTTACAGTCAAGACTGGTGAGAACCGATTTTAAAAGATCATGAGTAAGTGGTCTGGGAAAAGGGATGTCATTGAGCACTATAGCAATAGATTGTGCTTCCAGTTGTCCGATAGAGATCGGCAGTGTGCGTTCGTCATTAGCAGCCCGGAGTAAAACCACGAATTCCTTTCCCATATTAACCAGAAATGTGTTCACAATTTCCACATGAATCATACTGATGTATTATCCTTTTTAAAGAAGTTTACAATGAGGATCAGAGGCGGCTTTTTCCGACTGGAATGCCTGCGTGCTTCACTTCCGATCCGATACCTGAATACGAATAAAATGGTAGCTTATTTTCTTATAGATTATCGAAATTCAAGGTTAAAGAGAGTGAAATACTATTAAAATTAAATCGGTTCTACCTCGAATGTCTGATTACGATCAGGACCTATGGAAATTATAAGTATAGGAATATTATAACAGAGTTCCTGAATTTTGTAAATGTATTTGATGGCCTCTGCGGGCAGATCTTTGATCGTTTTACACTCAGAGATGTCGCATTTCCACCCTTTAACCGTTTCATATATGGGTACTGCTTTTTCCAGAGCCAGAGTATCCGATGGAAACTGCTCAACTTTTTTGCCATCGATTTCATAATGAGTGCAGATCTGGATCTCCTCCATTTTGTTGAGCACATCGAGTTTGGTAAGTGCAAAGCGGGTAAGACCATTAAGCTGGACTGCTTTTCTGATCATAACACTGTCAAACCATCCGCAACGGCGGGGGCGACCGGTTGTGGCACCAAATTCACCACCCTCTTTGCGAAGCATCTCACCTAAGGAGTCATTTAGCTCGGTTGGGAAGGGGCCGTTTCCTACACGGGTGGTATAGACTTTTACTATTCCGATCACATGATCGATCATTGAAGGGCCTACACCGCAGCCAGGACATGCATACCCGGCAAGGGTGTTGGAGGAGGTTACAAAAGGATAGGTACCGTGATCAATATCCAGAAATGTTCCCTGTGCACCTTCATATAAAATGCTTTTACCTTTGCTTGCAGCCTCGTAGATATAACAGGCTGTATCATTTATGTATGGAAGCATCCGTTCTCTTATTAGCCGATACTGATCAAGGATTTTTTCTTCATCCAGATCGAATGGGGAATGGTACATTGTTTTAATTAAGCGGCTTTTAAATTCAAAACAGGCTTTGAATTTCTTCACAAAACCATCCCAGTCCCGAAGATCTCCGACTCTGATTCCGGTTCTGGAGGTCTTATCGGAGTAGGCGGGGCCGATACCTCTACCCGTAGTACCGATTTTTCCCTCACCCATCTTTGATTCAGAGGCACCATCCTGAGCCTTATGAAATGGAAGTACCAGATGCGCCAGATCGGAGACAAACAGGCGCCCATCAACAGAGATATTGTTGCTTTCAAGCTCATCAACTTCTCTTAAAAACTGCTCGCAATCGAAAACGACACCATTTCCTACAATGCAGACTTTATCAGGATACATAATTCCTGAAGGGACAAGATGAAAGATGAATTTCTGGCCATCTGCAATAACTGTATGCCCGGCGTTTGCTCCTCCCTGAAAACGGATGATCAGGTCAGATTTCTGGGTGAGATAGTCGATAACTTTTGCTTTACCCTCATCACCCCATTGTGTACCTACTATAACTGCATTGGCCATTGTCTAAATCCTGTTGTCTTTTGGAAAAATTCAATAATATATTCGGTTGCCCGAATTTTTTTAAGCACAAACCATATAAATTAGTTATGGGAAGGTGTTCTGGTCAAATCGCTTCTTTATATTATTTTAATGCACTAAGATGAAGCGGCCCTCTCCGATTCAGCTTTCTAAACCGTTAATCTCTACTAATACAATTTTCCAGGAAATCTATGATTAATCCACAAAATCCGCTTATTATTCAAAGCAATAGCACCATTTTATTGGAAGTGAACAATGCCCTTTTTACCGAAGCCAGAAATGCCATAAGCCTTTTTGCGCACCTGGATAAGAGTCCGGAGTATATCCATACCTACTCGATAACTCCCTTATCCTTATGGAACGCTGCTTCATTAGGATTAACCCCGGATCTGGTAGTGGAGCGGTTGACTCAGTTTTCCAAATATCCGGTTCCTGCCAATGTTATCGATGATATAAGGGAGTTGATGGGTCGTTTTGGAAAACTTATTCTTGAGAGTGCGCCTGAAGGGTTGGTGTTGCGTTCGACAGATGCAGTACTGCTGCATCACCTGATACTTCACCCCAAGCTTAAGAGCATGGTTATCAGGCAGTTAGACCCTGAACGGGTCTTGATCTCCTCAGAGAACCGTGGATACATAAAACAGGTTTTAATAGGGATAGGTTTTCCTGCACATGATCTGGCTGGCTATGTAGATGGAGAACCATTCAGCATACATTTAAGGCAGAAGACCCGTTCGGGTGCTGAGTTTTCTGTGCGGGAGTACCAGCGGCAGGCAACAGAGAGTTTCATGGGGAGTCCCGATTCTCCGGGAGGCAGTGGCGTTGTAGTGCTTCCCTGCGGTGCCGGGAAAACGATTGTAGGAATATATGCCATGTCTTTGTTGCAAAGAAGAACGCTTATTCTGGTTACCAATATCACAGCAGCGCACCAGTGGAAACGGGAAATACTGGACAAAACTGATTTGGCTGAAGAGGATATTGGTGAGTATAGTGGCGAATCGAAACAGATAAGACCTGTGACTCTGGCCACCTATCAGATACTGACTTATCGCAAGAAGAAAATTGACCCTTTCATTCATTACGAAATCTTTAATAAGGAGAACTGGGGACTGGTGATTTACGATGAGGTTCATCTATTGCCTGCACCTGTATTCAAATTTACAGCCGATCTTCAGGCAAGGAGGCGTCTGGGGTTGACGGCTACTCTTATACGTGAAGATGGTCATGAGGAGGATGTTTTTACCCTTATTGGCCCCAAGAAGTTCGATGTCCCATGGAAAGATCTGGAACGTCAGGGTTGGATTGCCACAGCAAGATGCATCGAGATAAGAGTAGATCTTCCGGCAGCCGAAAAGATGCATTATCTTACCCTTACTCCCAAAAAGCAGATTCGTTTAGCTTATGAGAACCCTTTAAAATTGAAGGTGGTCAGGGAAATTCTGCAGAAACACTCCGGGGAACAGGTGCTTATTATCGGACAGTATTTGACACAATTGGAACAGTTCTCCAGCGAATTTAACATCCCCATCATTACAGGTGCTACACCAAACAAGGTTCGGGATCAACTTTACAACGAATTCAGGGAGGGGAGGATAAAAACGTTGGTCTTATCAAAAGTGGGAAACTTTGCTATCGATCTTCCTGATGCAAACGTGGCGATACAGATTTCCGGATCTTTTGGCTCCAGGCAGGAGGAGGCACAGCGGTTGGGGAGAATACTAAGGCCTAAAAAGAAGGGAGAACAGGCGACCTTTTATTCTGTTGTTACCAGAGAATCCAAAGAGATCGATTTTGCCATGAAAAGACAGCTCTTTCTAACCGAACAGGGTTATTCCTATGAAATAGAATATCGGGAATTCTGAGTTTACCAGATAAATACTTCTATGAGTTTACCAGATAAAATCTTATAATGGCATATATGTAGCAGTTATGATTATTTTAACCTTAATCGTATTACTCTTTGGGTGATGGGAGACACGGATTCTCTGTACCGAACAGAAAATCTGTGGGTCCGGACCAGGTAAAAGAGGTGGTTGATCCATAAAAATCATCTGCTTAGGATTTGATTTAATCTGCTGAAAAAACAGAGGGAGGGGCGTTATGCTGGAACTGTTTAAGAAAAGCATTTATGCGACGATTGGTCTGGCAGTTTTGACTCGCGAGAAAGTTGAGGAGATGGGCAAGAGGTTGGCTTCTGAGGCGAAGATGTCTGAAGCTGAGGGTAAAGAGTTTATTAATGAATTATTGAAGAAATCGGATGAAACAAAAGAGGCTATCGAGAAAATGGTTAATCAGAGAGTGGAGATGGCTTTGAAGAAACTTAATATTCCCACCAGAACTGAATTTTCAGATCTGGAGAGCAGAATCTGTAAACTTGAGTTGAATGCTTCGAGACAGGAAGGAAAGTGATAGATAACTGGAGGCCAAGGAGCGGCTTTTACCGTCATATCGGAAGATATGGTGAGATTGCTTCGGTACTGGTCAAGTATGGTTTTGGTGATCTTATTTCCAGGCTCAACATTGAGCGCTATTTAAGCGCTGGTAAGCGTCTTTTCAGGGTTGGGCAGCAGAAGAAGCTTTCCAGAATTTCCAGGTGGGACCGGATACGGATGGCGCTGGAGGAGTTGGGTCCCACCTTCATAAAATTGGGGCAGTTTGCCAGTAATCGTCCTGATATTCTGCCTTCCGAGCTTATTGATTCATTAGAAAAGCTTCAGGACTCGGTTGCCCCTTTTCCCAGCCAGGATGCACACAATATTATCAGGGAGGAGCTGGGAGCTTCAGTAAATCAGCTTTTTAAGTATTTTGAGGAAAACCCCTTTGCTTCTGCATCGATGGCGCAGGTTTATCAGGCAGTGCTCAAAGATGGACATAAGGTAGCAGTCAAAGTTCAGCGGCCAAAAATAAGGGAGATAATCAGAGCAGACCTGGAGATAATGTATCACCTTGCTTTTCTTATTGAAAAGCACATTCAGGGAATGGAGCAACTCAATTTACGTCAGTTGGTCAATGAGTTTTCCAGTGCCATAAATAAAGAGCTTGATTTCAATGCCGAAGCGCTTCATGCGGAGCAGTTTGCCAGGAATTTTAGTGGTGATTCCCGCATTTACATTCCTCGGGTATTTCTTCATTTGACCGGCAGGCGGGTGATTACCACCGAATTCGTGGATGGAATAAAAATCACCAATGTAAATGAGCTGATTAAATTCGGAATCGATCCCAAAGAGATTGCCAGTTCCGGAGCATCGGTTGTGTTGAAGCAGATTTTTGAGTTCGGTTTTTTTCATGCGGATCCTCATGCCGGTAATTTACTGGTAAAGAGAGACAAATCGATCTGTTTTCTTGACCTGGGGATGACCGGCATTCTCAGTCCTACATCACGGGAGCGACTCAGTTCGATTATTCTGGGTATAGCAACCAGAGATCCTCAGAGGATAGTGAAGACTCTTTACGATATGTCTTCGGAGCGGGTCGAACGCAAGGAGGAGCTGGAATATGAGATATCTGAATTGATTCAGGAGTATGCATCGCGTTCGCTGCGAATGATTAACATAGGTGAAGTGCTTAACAAATTGTCGCGTTTGCTCGTTGTGTATCGCTTGAAAATGATCCCCGGTTTTTATCTGCTGGTCAAGGCCATGGCCACCATGGAGGGAATTGGTTACAAGCTGGACCCTGATTTCAGCATGATAGAGCATGTGGAGCCTTTTGTCAAAAAGATGATAGCTGATCAGTTCAGTTTCAGACACATGGCTAAAGATGGTGTGGACACTTTGCAGGATTTTTTCTTTCTTATGCGTGATTTACCATCTGAAACCAGGGATATTATTCAACTGATTAAAGCAGGAAGGGTAAGGATAGAGTTTGAGCACAGGGGGTTGGAACCGGTACTTAAAAAATTCAGTCAGACTATAAACCGGCTGGTTTTTGGGGTAGTGCTTGCTTCACTGGTAATCGGTTCATCTGTGGTTATTCTCTCCAATATTCCTCCCAAACTCTATGGGGTTCCGCTTATTGGGATAGCAGGCTTTTTAACCGCTGCATTTATGGGTTTTGGATTGTTGGTTTCCATTATCCGGAATGAAAAAAAGTGAGAATCGCTTTAAAGGGGCTTAAGCATTTCAGAACACTTAAGTTGAACAGAAAACGTAATAAAACTTATTTGGCCTTAACTGTGAATTTTTCTTATTTTACATAAATTATTCATTTCGAATAACTTATTCGAATCAGAACAGATTGGGACTTTAAAGATTTGAAATTTTTTAATTTTGTACACCGAAGTATCTTTGATTCTTCTTTTTATAAAGAAGTTGCGTCTTTCTCCAGAAAGACGGTGGTGCTGTATTTTATAAAGCTGCTTTTTTTTACAGTATTAATCACTGGGCTTGCTCACACTTACTATCTGCTTCATCCGCAGCGGGGGATTTCTTCAAAAATAGAGCTGCTCTTCTCTGGTATGGAAATTAATGAAGGGGTTTTGATTCCAAATCGTGAAACTCCATATTTTCCACCTTCTTATCTGATGAATCCGGTTATAGAACAGTTTACCGGGAGTGCCAATGTTTTAAATAACAGTATCGATTCGCTGTTGGTTATTGATACCTTAGAAAGCAGTACCTTATCACCAAAAATTCCTTATGTGTTAAAAAAAGACAGGGTGATGTTAAGGTACAATAATGTAGTATTCAACATTCCTTACAGAGATTTTCTCAAGGACATCAAACATTTCCGTTTTACCTCAGGGGAGATCAGACAGCTTCTGGGTCAGAATCTGGAATTTTTATTGACATCCTGTTTGACTGTGAGTTTTTTCAGCAATTTTTTTCTGTTGATTTTCAGCATTTTTTTTCTGGGGATTGCAGCATTTATATTCAGGGTCGAGAGAGGTAAGAAGTTCCTTTTTTACATACGTAACGCCTGTTTTGCTGTTACCCCGATTGCTGTGGGGACCATTTTAATCGGGCTCTCCGGAGTGAAGTTAGCCTGGACCTGGCATGTTCTTATCTTTATTTCCACCGTTGTAATGTTCAGGGCGATAGTCGCTTTGACAAAACCGGCTAATGATAACAGAGAAATTTGATGTTATTATTAATTGAGGAGCAGACCCCATAAAGAGGCATTATGATATTAAATATTGAACAGAAAAAAGGTGATCAAGATCAATTGGATGGACGGGTTACCGTTTATGCCATAATTGAGACTGATGCAGCGGACATTTTAAATATGAAGCACCCAATAGCCTCGATGGTTCATAATGGATTGCTTGTGGCGCAGGGTAATTTCAGGGAGCAGAGCAGTTTAAAGGATTTTTTGAAATCCGAGATGGGAATCTCCCTTGATGAAAATCTGGGTGAGGGGCTGGCTCAATTGATCGAAAAGATGAATGGTCTGGAATCAGCACTCGATCCCCAGAAATTAAAAGAACATCTGGAAAATATGGGGGAAGAGTTCATTCCCACCCCTGCCAAGATAGTTCCTTTTCACTCTGAAGAGGAGATTCTGGCGCAGGAAGGGGACATATTTTTTATAGGAAACTATAAAAACGTTGGTAATGCGGTTTTGGGGGTTAATGCCTTGCCTATCTTATACCAGGCACGTTACCGGGAGCAGGAGGCTCATAAGATTCTTAATGAAATCGAGTTACTTATTTCTCAGATTGAACGTAATGAAAGTACAGTCAGCCCCTCGGTAATGACTCCGGGGATTGATATAGAGCAGAAGCTGTTGAAAGAGTTTATCCCTAATATGCTTTATTGCATTAAGGAACCCAGCCAGTTCAAGGAAGCAGAAGAGCAGTTTCGCGATTTCATGAGAGGATATCGTTTCAAGGAAGATGTCGATGCCATTGTTACGCTGATAGGTTCTAAGGAGCAGCTTGGCGCACAGGATTACAGACTTCTGGAATTGTATGCCAAAAAAATCGCTGCAGTAAAAAAAGAGGATTTCAGCGCGGCAGAAGTATATTCTAAAGAAATTCAATCGTTGCGCAGTGAATAAAAAAAATGTCCACTGCTAGTTTTAATAAAATTTTCGGTTGAGAAGAGACCGGTGATTAAAAATCCCAACGATATAGTAGATAAACTGACTTCCGATTATCGTGCTGTTTTCGGTGAACAGTTGATAAGTGTGGTGATGTATGGATGTGCTGTGACTCATGAATACGTTCCCGGCTCATCTCCCATAAGCATTTTCCTTTTAGTCACAGATTCTTCACTGGAATACATCCACAAATGCATCGATGTTCACAAGTACTGGTACCGCAGGGGAGTTATGACTCCTCTTATTATGAGCAGAGACTTTTTTGAGACATCACTTGATCTTTACCCTGTAGATTATCTTCATATACAAAGTAATTACCGGGTGCTTTTCGGGGAGGATGTTTTCAGTACTCTGGATATCCAGAAAGAGCATCTGAGGATGCAATGTGAGAGGGAGCTCAAGCAGCTCTCATTGAACCTGAGGGAAGAGTATTTGCAGGCTGGTTGCCGCAAAAAAGTCCTGACTGATTTACTGGAAGATACCACAAACCGGCTCTTTCCGTTTTTCAAGGCTCTTCTGGTGATAAATGGAAGAAAAATTCCACATGCCAGTTCCGAACTGATCTCTTCGGTAGAGGATCTTTTTGGACTGGGGGTTTCTGTTCTTTCCGATATTTATCACAAGAAAAAAGGCCTGGACAAAAACAGTGTACAATTCTGCCACCGTTTAGCAGAAATCATTGACCTGGTTGTAGGCAAAGTAAACCAGGCAAAGGAGCGTGAGCCGCAGTCGCTGGTAACATAACCGATAGCTCTGAAAGAAATTATGCATACAGATATTTTGTTGCTTACTAAAATCATCGAATTGACACCAATAGGAATTGTGGTCATGCGTACAGATGGTACTGTCTATTATCTGAACGCATGCGCTTCACAGATGTTTAATATTCCGGCCAGCCAGCTTGAAGGCAAACCTATATGCAGCTATGTCTCCGAAGTTAATGGAGAAAGATCCTGGGAAGAGATCTTTACACTGATGCTGAAACAGGAACTCTGTAAAACCAATGTAATCATTCATCCACATGAGAATAATGAAGATATTATCTGTGAATTGAGTTCGTTTTTCGTTCCTGGAAACAAGGATTATCCTGATTCACTGGCCCTTATTTTCAGAAACATCACCCAGCAGACCCGTATCGATGAGCAGATAGAGAAGAAAAATCTTGAAATGGCCAAGATGAACTCGGAGTTGATAAGATCAAATGCCGAATTAAAGCGGGTCTCCGAGATGAAATCCAATTTCCTCAGCATCGCTTCGCATGAACTGAAAACCCCCCTGACTTCCATAAAGGGTTATTCCGATATTATTATCGATAACATGAAAGAGAAAATTGACAGCGGCGTCTATAGGATGATAGAAAGTATCAACAGGGCTGCTGACCGGCTTCACAGAGTAGTAAACAACATCCTTGATGTCACCAGAATTGAACAGAAACGATTACGGCTTAAACCGGAAATGATCGATCTGGGGGTGGTGGCCAAAGATTGTATCGATGAACTCTCTCAGTTTTCCCTTAAACGCGGGATTACTTTCAATTGTACCTTTGACAAGGGTGATCTGCAGTTCTATGGCGACAAGATGAAAATGCAGCAGGTCTTTACCAACCTTTTCAGTAACGCCTTGAAATATTCTCCTGATGGATCGGTGGTGGAAGTATCTATAGGAAAACAGAACCAAAAGCGGTTCCATATAATAGTCAGGGATCATGGGATAGGAATAGACAAAAGCGAGCAGAAAAACATTTTTGATGCATTTTACGAAGTAGGAAGTGCCACCCGTCACAGTACCGATTTCTCCAAATTCATGGGTGGGGGAACGGGGCTGGGCCTCTCTATAGTCAAAGGTATCGTAGAACGGCATGGCGGCAAGATTTGGGTGGAGAGTGAAGGTGTAAAGGAAAACAGCTTTCCTGGAAGCGAATTTCATATTACTCTGCCCTTTAAAGCTGAAATCAGTTGGGATGATGATGAGACCAAGTTCAGTAGCATAGAAAAAGAGGATGAACTCAATGAGCAGGAGATCTCTTTGCAGACAGAGGTCAAGCCTACCATCCTGTTTATTGACAGTGATCGTGAAGCCGTTGAGATTGCCAGAATGGTGCTGGAAAATGCATTCGAGACAATTGTTGCCGAATCAGGGGAAGTGGGGCTGTCTCTGGCTTTTCAACACCATCCATCTCTTATTCTCATGGATTCCTATCTTCCTGGTATTGATGGATACAGGGTTTGCAGGATTCTGCGTTCTCAGGATGAAACCCGCGATATTCCGGTAGCGTTTTTCTCTGCTGGAACCCAGAATGATGAGATTCAGAAATGTTTTGCCTGCGGTGCAGACGATTTTATCGTGAAACCCTTCAGCGGCAGGGAACTGGTTGACAAAATATGGCGACTGCTGATGAAAAAGAAAGAAGAAGAAACGTTCAAATAATAACGAATATCGAACAACGAATGTCGAAGTAAAGGAAAATATAAAATAAGAAGTTCGAAACAGAAATGTAAGACAGGAAAACTCGAAATTCGAAAAATAACGAAAAATAATCGCGTTACCTTCTTCAGATTTAAAATTTTATGTTCTTCTTATTTCGATATTCGTTATTCGATATTCGTTATTTATCAATGGATATATACTAAGTGCCTACACCGATTCTTATAACCACCCCCATTGGCCTCACCTCTTTCCTTCGTGAAGAGTTGCAAAGGTTAAAATATCCGATCAAAAAAGTCGGGGCCGCCGGAGTGCTGACTGAAGGAGATTACACCGATGCGATGCGTCTTAATCTCTATCTCTTTACCGCTCATCATGTGCTCTACCTTATAAATGAGTTTTCCTGTAATAATCCTCAGGAACTTTATAAACGGATAAATGCCATGCCCTGGGAGACCATGATTTCTGCAGATGGATACCTTTCGGTGGTCTCAAATGTGTTTCATCCAAGCATAAAGGACACCAGATTTGCAAATCTGAAAACCAAGGATGCTATCGTAGACCGGATACTGATCCGCAAGGGAAAGCGTCCGGATTCGGGGCCGCAGCGAAATGGTGCAGTGATCCATGTCTATTGGAGAGATGAGAAGTGTCAGGTCTATATTGATACTTCTGGAGAACCTTTGTCAAAGCGGGGGTATCGTACCAATCCTCTCTATGCTCCTATGCAGGAGACTCTGGCTGCGGCTGTAGTCAAGGCTACCCGGCTCAAATCTTCAGAAAACTTCATTAATCCCATGTGCGGAAGTGGTACACTGGCTATCGAAGCTGCATTGCAGTGTATCAATCGGGCACCAGGATCGATACGTAAGAATTTCGGATTTATGCATACTCTTTTTTACCGCAAAGAGGTATGGGATGAGCTGGTGAGGGAAGCAGCAAGCAGGGAAAGAGCTGAATCTGGCAGAATAATAGCTACCGATATCAATGATGATGCAATTAAGGCTGCCTATAACCATGCCCGTCTGGCAGGAGTCGATAGGCTTATTGATTTTAAAGCTGTTGATTTTGAGGAAACACAGATTCCGGATGGAGCTGGGGTAGTGGTGTTCAATCCTGAGTATGGAATTCGTTTGGGTGATGAATCGGAGTTGGGGCAAACCTACAGAAGAATCGGTAACTTTCTGAAGAAGCGATGTCAGGGATACCGGGGGTATGTTTTTACAGCCAATATGAAGCTGGCTGGTGAGATCGGGCTTAAATCAGGAAGGAAAATCGCTTTTAAAAGTGGTAAGCTGGATTGCAGACTTTATGAATATGAGTTGTATGGAGGGACACGACTCTGAGCCCCGCCAGTAAGGGGGAGTGGAATCAGGAATGGGGGATAAAAATTCGAAATTCGAAATTCGAAATCCGAAATTCGGTTAACCTACAGATAATAAGTAAGATGAGAGGGTTAAAAATAACCGGTTGTCTTCAAATAAATATTAGGGGTAACTCCACCATATTCACTCTTTTCTTTGTCACCAACTCCAATCTGTGCGCCTAATTCCAGGCTGATATTATCTGAAAGACTATATTCCACAGAGGGAATCAGCATTACTGAGTGATCGACCAGATTGCTGAGTGTAAAGGCTGAAAAAGTAAACCGATCAACTGCTGCATACCTTAGTCCTGCAAAAAGATAATGTCTGGCAAGACCTGACATATCTCCTACCAATACATTAATGAGATCAACGGTGATATAATCAGTGGCCTTTTTCTTGCCGGATTGGTTGAAGTAATATTCGGCCATAGCGTATAATCCATTGGTAAAGGTATAATCAACACCTATATCGGCCTGAAGATAGCAGGAATCGAAATCTGTATATTCCATACCAGAATAAATAGGGTTATTCAAAGCGACCTCAGCCCACACACCCACCTCTCCAATCTGTCCTGCCAGATCTGCACCGTAAATCATTTTTGCAGGCAACCCCAGAATTTGACGATCAGCATTCATCAGACGGATACCGCTAAATGAAAAATCAAAACCGGCAATATGGGTTTTATAGCGGATTCCCCCACTGGAATTATCAATGTTTCTTCCGGGTGATGCTACAATTGAAATTCGGGATAGAGAGCCAAGAGGAATTTCCAGTCGCAAAGCAGTTACACCGACCTTAGGAGCATCGGGATCAAGGGGACTTTTGCTGTTCCATACATCGGTAGGATTAAAAGCATATCCGGTTCCCCAGGCTATCATTTGTCGTCCTATGAACAGGTCGAAGTATTTGAAATAGGCTTTAACCAGTGCACGGTCCAGAATTACCTTATCCGAAGGATAAAATGTTGAATATGGAAGATATTTTATAAGGCGGTTTATAGTCGTTTCAGAAACAGGCAGGAGCTCTGCTGAAGATTGAAACTCCCCTAATGCTTCCATGTATGGAGAAAGGAGTTGCTTAAATAAAACATCAGTTACAGAGCCCTCACGTAACGTTTCAAAAGGGTCCAAAGGTTGCAATGGAGCGGTAAGTATCACGTGGCTTTCGATACCGCCATATTTGCCAAAATCCCAATATCCCTCGATTCGTGTCTGGGCAACATCGGAAATTATTTCATTGGGAGAGATATTGACAGTAGCCTTATTCTCCAGATAGCCTCCGAATTGGAGTTTTCCCAGATCAGTTGTCAGGGATAATGCTGAAAAAGAAAATGCAGATAATAATAAAGCAGGTAAAGATTTCATAAATATTCCTTTATTGTTTTTTGAAGAAATATGGCATCACTATTTAAAAAGATCACAATACATATAAGATTATCAATTCTGCTTACTGTATTATCTGCTCAGATATCTTTCAGAGAACATTTCCTGATCAAGATCGATATCGTTTTCTGTCTTATTCATTTCCATCACAGTCTTGCTTCCCTTAAGAACATTATGCATGACCACTTTCTCGTAACTCCAGTATTTTCCAATCTGTCTGGCGCCTTCCACACAAAGTTTTTTCCACAATGAATTCTCTTCATCAAAGTAGTGGACTTCAACCGGGATGAATTTCTCTTTATCAATCCAGTTAATGGTTTTTGAATAAGATGATCCTGATTTTTTTGGAACTGCAACCAGTTTGTAACAGACTGATCCGTTTTTCTCCTCTTCACCTTCCAGTTTTATATTATAGTCTTCTCTCATATCTTTTGCAGACATATCCTCGTAGGAAAAGTCGGAATTATTGATTGACTGATTCTTCTGATGACTGGCAATTTTTCTGATTCTTGCAGTGCGCGGGGAATAAAACCAGATATCATCACCATCATTAAGCATCAGGATTTTCATTCCCTTTATCCTTGCTGGTTCTATATATTCCAAGAGGCTTTTTTCACCTTTATCTGATGAATAACTTATCAGCCTGGAGACGTTTTCCCTGCCATCAGATTCATAAACTCTCTGAGTCATTTCGACTCTGGAAGTCTGCGGGGTCTGATTTGCTTCAGTTTTGTCCAAAATTTCATCGACGGTAATTGAATATCCACAAACAGATGTCAACAAAATGAAAACAGAGATTCTGGTTAACATTGTTTTTCCTCCTTAAGATTTATACTATACCCTGGTTTTTTCTATACTGATTTTTTACCGAAAAATTTTTCAGATAAGGTGATTAACGCCGGCAGAATGAAAGCACTGCTTACAAAACAGGCCCCTACACCATAAAAAAGAGTTAATCCGAAAACAGCCATACCCACATGTGTCCCCGTAGCCATAGAACCGAATCCTATCATGGTGGTAAGTGAGGTGAGTAATATGGCGCGGCCGGTAAACATCATTACCAGTGGAACAGAACCGGTTCCTTCGATTTTGTAACGATGCAGCACATGCACCCCATCATCAATACCTATTCCTATTATTAAAGGCAAAGCCATGAAATTCATCATGCTGAGTTTCATTCCAGAAACGGCCATCAGAGCTAACATCCAGATGCTTCCAATTGTAAGGGGAATCAATGCAAGGAGAGTATATTTGAAAGAGCGAAAATCAACCATCAGAAAAAGAATAATGGCAATAGCACCCATTATTGTTGCTTCTGCACCTTTTTTGGTCATAACAACTATCAGTAGCTGGCCAATTGCAGGCATACCGGTAGTACGTTCGTTGACTTTTTTAGTCTGTTCGTTAAATGTGTTCAGGCTCTTCTCATTCCAGATATATCCTTTTGGATAAACATTTATCAGAAGATCGTTATTACGCTTGTTGACGTATCGTTTACGGATATCCTCAGGGAGGTTTTCAAGAGTGATCAACTGAGTACCGGACATATTAATGAGCCGTTTTTTGAGAACTTCACCTGCTATTCTCTGAAAATCGTTTATCAATGTTAAATCAATGGTGGTTGAATCGATCTTTTTGGCAAGTGCCAGTATATAAGAACCCTTATCCTCCCTGCCTGCCAGTTGATCGCATTTGCGAATGATTTTATTACTTTCACCATTTGACATGATAGACAGTTCGCCAATTTCCACAATATTCTGATGCAAGCGAATGAGCTCACGGTTAAGTTTACCTGCATCGTTTACGGTAAGTGGCACTACCGGAGAAGTGTTTATCAGTTTCTCCCTGAATGCGTCTATTACATCAATATTTTTACGTTGAACAGTTTCTTCAGGAAGAAATTCCGTTATGGCGTCCACAGAACCTATAAGGCCTGTGCGGTTTCCAACTTTCTTGAATTCTTCTGTTAATTTCCGGCATTCTTCCAGGTTTCTGGCCTTTACCATCGCAAAATCAGGAGAGATTTCGAATTTTTCGAGAATCGTATTCTGAGTTATCTGACTTGGTGTTCCCTTTGGTTGCAGCTTCATGAAATCGTACTCCCATTCCATCCTGGAGCCACCTGCGATAGAAAAAATAATGAGTACTGTAGCGGTCAAGAGTACCGCAATTGAAACCGGAATCTTACTAATAAAGCTGCCCGATGCAGAAAGAAATCCAAATTGAAACAGATTAAAAAAGCAGGAGAAAAATGGAAGTTTAAAAAACCGGATAACCGGTGCTGTTATCAACCGCCACAGGGTTATCAGAAAACCTAGTTTGAATTTAAAAAGCAGGCTGGCCAATATGGAATATCCCTTATTATCCCAAACAATCATTGCCGGAAGCATTATCATCTGGGCTATCAGTGTGATTAGAATCCCCAGACCCATTGCAACACCCATTTGGGCAAATGCTTCAAAGCCGGTGAGAGGAAGGCAGAAAAACACGATCGAAGTGGTTAGTGCCCCAGTTGTTACACCTGCCCCTACGCGCTCATACATAAATTGAATTGAATCCTTTACAGATTTCCCCATTTGTTTTGCATCACGAAACCCGGATATGATATGGATTCCAAAATCGATTCCCAGTCCGATAAGCACAATTCCAAACACTGCAGACATCATGTTAAGATAACGGTAAATCAAGGCCAAGATGCCTGCAGTCCAGATTATTCCTATTACCAGAATAACGACAGAAAAGAATGGGAGTTTCCACTCGCGAAACGATCCAGCCAGAAGCAGCAAAATAAATCCTATAGCAATGATACTTGGCCAACTGAAATCTTTGGCCATGGCATTATTTTCGTCAATCTGCATCATCATTATGCCTGTACGGCCGAAGTTAAGATCAGGATAAAGTTTTCGAATTACTTCCAGAGAATCATCGATCTGATAACCCAAAACCATCATATCTTCAAATTCGTTCATACTTACTGAAGGTTGAAGCATCATTAGAAGGACTGTGTTGTCAGAAGAGTAATAATACTGGGGGCCTGCGATAAAATCGGTAACTGTTTCCACAGTTTCAACGGAATCGCCTTTATCCATATAGAGTTCCAGACCCTGCAAAAATCTTCGTATCCCTTCGAGGCCTTGTACAGCCTGGGTTTCGCCATCCAGAGTGGTAAGATTATCTGCATCTTCAATGTATTCTTTTTCGAAGTTATCATTAATCTTTTCTATAAGATCAGGTAATGCCAGAGAGCTGAACATGGAGAGTGTATTATCCAGATCTTTGGGTTTCTGGATAATAAGTCCGTGTTCAGACATGAATGTATTATCCAGTTTATAATCTATACGTCTTACCAGATTCAGAGTGTCATATTTTATACCTGATGGACGTTTGCCCTGCATTAGAGCAATCTTATTTTTAAAGTTCAACCTGACATTTTGTGCCGGTTTAATGTTAACAATTTTCTGAAGGCGTGACGCCAGATCATCTGCAGCTTTCTGCATGAGCTTCATATTCTTACTGGTGTCTTCAATTGTGATCATCACGGTTCCATCAGATGAATAATCTTCAATGATATCAAGATATTCATTTACCAGAGGAATATCTGCAGGCATCATCTCTGCGATTTGGGTTTTCATACCCAAACGAGATGATGCTGCAAGCATGGCAAAAGTCATAATGGTGCAGCATATAAGTATTTTGCCCGGGTAATTGGTAACCAGAAAGGAAAGTAATCGGAAAAAATTTTTCCTTAAATTCATAAATATACCCCTTGTATTAAAACCTTTTTCTGCAGAGACCTGAGAAGTTCATAAAATTAGATGTCAATATCGACTTCCTCAGAAACTGTACCTTTTTTTGGTAATGCAGCAGCAAGAGCCTTGTTCATCAGATGTGGTACTTCGGAAGGCACCAGGATGACCGACCCCCTGCTCTTTAAAGTGTCAAGCAGCAGGTTAAGTGAGCGCAGGGTCATTGCCTCTGTGTTTCCTTTATATTTCTGTGATGCCTGGGAATATTTTTCAGCAAGTTCAATCTCTGCTGAACCCAGAATGACTCTTGCATTTTTTTCTCTTTCAGCCTGCGCTTCTTTGCTGATAGAATCTTCAAGCTCTTTGGGAATCACTATATCTTTGATCTCAACCGAAAGTGATGTTATTCCCCAGGGATTGGTTTTGGCGTCCAGAATATTCTGAAGTTCCTGTCCGATTTCGCTGCGATCAGTCAGTAATCGGGCCAGAGTTGTTTTTCCTATAATATCTCTAAGCGCAGTTTTGGCACTCAAAGGAACTGCAGCCAGGTAGTTTTCTACTTCCAGAGTGGCTTTTGCAGCATCCCATATCATCCAGAAAATTATCGCATCCACAAATATGGGTACGGCATCCCTGGTAAGTACTTTTTCAGCGGAGAAATCAGTTACTGTAACTCTACAATCAATATGGCCGCACAGAGTATCTATGAAAGGTATAATGAAAAAGAAACCAGGTCCTTTTGTTTTGATATATCTGCCAAAACGAAGAATCGGGACACGTTCCCATTCCAGTGCAATCCGCAATGAAAGTGCAATAATGCATAAGAGTACAGCTCCTGAGATAGAGACAGTTGTTGGTACCGATTCAAATTTGTCTGAGAGAAAAAACAGACAGACAGCGGCAATCAAAAGTAAAACATTGATTGTATACCGTTTCAATCCAAACAGCCATTTGCTAATCGTGCGTGGAACAGGGTTAAACTCTCTTCTCTCCTTGAAGTCATTGTTTTCAGATGCCATTATTTATCTCCCTTCGTAATTTTTGTACGCTGCTGAATTATTCTATTCAACGTTGAGATAATCTCCTTTGTATTTATACCCATTGAAGCCACCTCATCCAGAAATCTGTTACAGAGCCTTTCTATCTCTTTCTTTTTTTCTTCGGGTCGAAACTCATTATTGATTTCAGACACAAATGTACCGGTCCCCTGTTGAGTATGAACGATTCCCCGGATTTCGAGTTCACTGTAGGCTTTTGCAATAGTGTTTAGGTTAACTTGAAGATCTACAGCAAGTTGGCGTACTGTAGGCAGACGCTCCCCAGGCTTAAGCAATCCATTAGCAGCACCGAAAATAACCTGATTTACTATCTGGCGATAATATGGTACCCCGCTGGAGTTGCTGAGGGTAAAGGTAAAGGCCAATCCTTTCCTCCTTTGTAGCATTGTCATAGATAACTAGTACAATACAAGTATGGCACACACCAAAGGGAAAAGTCAAGAAAAAATTATCTATCTCATAATAAAATTCTGCTATATTGTTGAAAGTGTCAAAACGGGACATCTCTCCGGCAACGGGTTTCACCAAGAAATGCCAGGAATAATTTGAAAACCGATACGGTTTCAGAAAATGTTTTTTTACGACCTCCTGCACCGATACGCTTGAGATGTGTGCTACTTTTAGTTATAGCCTGAGGTTATTGTCCCTTTTTATGTCTTTGTCTCTACTGCAGTTCCATTTACCCATCAGGGTGAAAATTGTATTTATGGACAGCCGACCCTCGGGGGGGTGATGACATAGACTGAAGAGCTGATAAATCCAAAAACTAAAGCCATTATTGTATTACAATTTTATATAGATGGCCTGTGATATGGATATTATCATGGTTATTGCTGGGAAATACAATACTTTTGCGGTCTAAGATGCGGCACATGCAATAGAATCTTTCTATAGAAGAAGACCATGAGAAAAAAAAGTCCGATGTGGTGAAGGTGGGAAATTTATAATTAATGGTGAGCAGCTAATTAAGCGGGCGGAGACAGTGCGGGAGAAGGGAGATAACAGGGCCGCCTTTTTCAGGGGTGAGATTGACAAATATGGATGGGTTGATACCGGCTCCTCGTTTCTTCCTTCGGACATGGTTGCTGTATTTTTGTATGGGCAACTGGAGAATCTCGACAGGACTCAGCACCGATACAAGAATCTTTTTATTTTATTGAACCAATTATACTAATTTTTTACCGGACACTACTGATTTGAATCTAAAAACTGAAATCTTAAATCATTATGAATCTCGATTATAAACTTCCATCTACTGACAAGGAGCTATTGTCGGAGTGCGATATAGACACGTTTCGCTCAGGCGGTAAGGGTGGGCAGCATGTCAATAAGACCGAATCTGCTGTGCGGTTGTTTCACCGGCCAACCGGAATAACGGTTGTTAGTAGTAAAGAACGAAGCCAATATCTAAATAAGGCGGAGGCGTTATCCGATCTGCGAAAGAAAATCGGGAGAAAATTAAAGAGGGTTGCCCCGCGAATTCCGACACGAATACCGGAGAGTGCAAAGCGAAAGCGGCTGGAGAAGAAGCGGAAAATTTCGGGGAAGAAGGAGCTTCGGAGAAGAGTGCTTTCGGATGAATGAGCCAATTTGTTCATTTTTACTAATCTTCGTTAAGATTAAAACCAGTCAGTCATTTCTCCTCGGAGACTCGTCGAAATGACTTGGATACTCGAGGACTCGCCTAAGTGAGTTGGACAACATAGGATTTATAGAAATGGTTTCTACAGCTTCGAAATAATAGACTTCCTTGTTATCAATAGAAATTCTGGAAGAATACCTTTCGTTCCGTCTTTTCGATTATTAGGAGAAGGACAAAGAAAGATTTCTTTGTCCTGTTTCATATTCCGTGCTTCCTCCTTAGAACTTTACCAGCTCAGGTTTATCTACCTCATCATGCGCTCCAATGCCAAGCCGTCCTGAACCGTTATATCCTGTCGCCCAAAGGGTGCCATCCTTTTTTATTATCATGGTATGAAAATGACCGGCTGAAACTGAGGCGACATCTTTCATAACAGAAACAAACGATGCCCTATTATCTAATGGTAATCCGATACCTAACTGACCGAACTCATTAGAGCCGGTGCCATAAAGTGATCCATTGCCCTTTATTATCATCGAATGAAAATAATATCCTGAAATCGCTGCTACTTCTGATTCTACCGGAGTAAATGATGATGAATTCTGAAATGTTCCGTTGCCAAGTTGTCCGTAACGATTATATCCGGCAGAATACAGGCTTCCATTCTGTAATATCAAAGTGTAGTCAATGCCTGCAACGGCTGATGAGACATTTTCTTTTATCAAAATGAATTCTGATGCATCTTTATTGGTTCCATTGCCAAACTGGCCATGGATATTACTGCCGATAGCATAAAGATTATTACCTTTTGTAATCAGTATGTGGCTGCAACTACCATGAAATGAAATTGTACTATCGGATAACCAAATCCGATCTGATGGGTGATAAAGCCAAAGTGAATTGTTATTTTTCAAAACCATTACATTTTCTGTACGGGGAATTGCTGATATCGATGCCACTTCGGAATCTAAATTGGTGCGGCTGTTATTCTGGATTTTTAATAAGTTACCATGCTTAGTCAAAAGATAAGAAATTTTTGCACCAACAGAAACCATTGAGACATCGGACATGAGATAGACCGGAATGGCAGCCATTTTTTCAGTTCCTATATCCAATTGACCATTTTCATTGGAACCACATCCCCAGGCGGTGCCATCTGACATTAGAATCAAAGTGTGATCTTCACCCGCGCTGACTGATGCTGCAGAGATCACCGTTAAAACCGCTGGGTCGCTTATGACACTTCCTTCCGTATTACCTGCAATGCAGTTGTAAGAGGCACTGTCATTTCTGGTTACAGTGTCTATGACAAGCGTATCGGAGGTAGCACCTGATATATCAGTTCCATTTTTCTTCCATTGATACGAGAGACCGACACCGGAAACCTGAACTGTCAGGAAAACCCTGTTACCGGCTCTCACCGAAGTATCTTTAGGATGAGTAATGATTGCCGGAGGGATTGACTTCCATTGTGCATAGAGAGTAACATCAGAATCACGTAAAAAGAAGCTGTCCCCAGGAGCAAAATCGATCCCGCTTCCATCATGTGAAGTATTCCATCCATTAAATAGACAATACTTCTTTTGCAGGCTTAAAGGGTTACCCTGGACAATAACCTTAGTACCATATTCATATACAGCAGAATCCGGTACACTTCCGGAATCATTACCATTTCCGTCATATTTAACAGTGTATTTGCTTTTCTCCCATAATGCATACAGAGTAATTCTTGTGGCGGTTTTCTTCAGAGAATCACCAGGTAAAAAGGATTCTCCTGTTCCGTTTTTCACTGTGTTCCATTCTTTAAAAGTAAACCCGGTTTTCACAAGATCTTCCGGTTTAGCAGCAATTATCACTTCATCATATCCATATTCTTCAACAAATGATGATAATCCCTCTGTATTGCCGTTTCCATCGTAAATTACAGAATATTTAGTGACCTGCCATTGCGCATAGAGCCGGATCGCTTTCGCATTCAATATCAATGTGTCTCCCGGATTATAGAGTTTGCCGTTTTTTTCAGTACCGTTCTTCCACCCGACAAAAGAGAAACCATCCTTCACCAGGTTTCCTGTGTTTCCCATGACTACTACTGTGTCTTTTTGGTTATAATGTCGCAAATCTACAGGAACATTTCCGGTTTCAGCACCGTTTGCATCATAGATTACAGAGAGCAACGAGTCATCATCTGCAAGCAGAATGTTATGAACCTTCTGACCGCTTATGTATCCGTGAGAAACGCTATCTATGGAGATAGAGAAGGTTTTATTCTGTTCGATGATACTATCATCAATGATGCTCAGAGTGCAAAGGCCGAAAGTATCACCTGGAGCAATCGTGGTCAGATAAACCGATGAGCCAAAGTCGGTGGTTATCTCTGAATTACCACTCAGGGAACACCAGACGGTGATCTCATTTACTGCCGGTCTGGCTACATGCAATTTTATGAAATGTGAAACGGCTGATTCAGAAACAGCGGAGAAAGAATCTGCGAAAAATATCCTGTGGGCATAATGAACAGTATCTATTCCATAAATCATCTCTGATGGGACGGAAACACCGAAATAGTTAACAGAAGAGACACGGTACATTTTCGCATTTTCTGCAAGATCAATATAAGACGTACCTGGCAGAGTTATTGTGTCCCATGCACTATCCTTATCTGGATCTCTCAGATAAAGAACATAACTGTCTGCAAGTAAAACCCTGTCCCAGGAGATCTTTACAACATTATCGGTGCGTCTGTCTATTTTAAGATTGTCCGGTGGAAGCAGCAGTTCATTGTCTGCGATTACAGTAATAAACACCGAGTCTTTGGCAATTACTGGAGTCATTCCGTTAACAACTGCAATCATCGTTACAGGTATCCTTTTCCCAATCTCATTTTCGGTTGGTGTCCAGACAAGCAATGAATCTGTGGTTATCTGAGGAATAAGTGTTATCTGCTGCCATCGATAGTAGTTACTAACCGATGCTTTGAGCGTGCATGGAAGACATGGTGAAGCATACAACCGGAAAGGAGTCATTTTTACGGTGAGTGGTTCGCTAACAAAAATAACAGCAGTATCTGAGGTGACTTCAAGATCATTTTTCAGTCCTGTAACAATCAATGATGTCGTACATGGTGCGGTAAACGTAAGAATAATAGAAAGGCTTTCGGATGAATTAATTCGTGACAGGCTTCCGGAGAAGCCATTCCCAGTGTGATAGGATAATGAATCCAGTTCATCAGGAAATCGTACAGAAATCAAAATACCGATATCAAGATTGGCATAGCCAGTAATCGTGTCCTTTTTGATACCACTTTCAGAAACGATTTGGATACCCGGTCTTTGGGGATCTGCGGGATTGTTTTCCAAATTTGTACAGAAAAAGAATGGGATGGAAGTGAATATAAACACAAACAGGAAGTGTTTCATGTGTATCTCCTTTGTTCTGAAAAGAAATAAAGAGAAATATACAAAAACGGGAGATGGGAAAATTCGAAATTCGAAATACGAAACAGTGAAAGGAGATAGGAAAATACGAAATCCGAAATATGAAACGGGAAAAGGAGATAGGAAAATCAAAATCGGAAACACGAGATTCGAAGCCCGAATCAAGAGAAGGAAAGAAGGTTTGGAATTCGAGCTTCGCTTAATCGATAAAATAAATCTTTAATAATAATCTATATAAAAAATCTGAATACGACTGGTTTTTTCAGGTCCTGAGAAGTTGGTTTATTTCACCAACTCGAACGGAAGTGAGAAATATTCTCCATGTTATTGTTCAGGGCAGGTATTGTATAAAGTCGTGTGTTATGATGTGTGGTATTAAAGATTTCTCTTCGAGGCCTGGTCGAAATGGATAAATTGGCTTATCACAGATTCCCACTAATCAACACAAGTACAATCCAGATAATCACCACCACAGTTGCCATAATACCGCCAACTGCCCACAAAGGCACAATCTCATCACTCTTTACTCCCAAAGATCTTCCGGAAGGATTTCTCCGGATTGCATGTGGAGAAAGAGAGTCGAATGGCGTTCCGCATTTGACCAGTATCGAAGCCAGTCTCGAAATTATCACTTCTCTTTCCTGTGGATCCTTCAGAAGGTATTTGCCCTGAAACCCTAAACATAGGCACATGTAATAGATCTCCAGTATATTTCTATTTTCTTCCGGTGTGTGCATCAGTTGATCCAGCTTGCGGTAAAACTCTTCACCAGCGATATTATTACCGAATATCTCCAGTTGCATGGGGTTTGCAATCCAGAAATCGCGTGCTTCACCAGGGATCGACAGCACCGTCTCATCCAGGGTCGCAATAAGAGCATATTTTACCAGTTCGATGGTTTCCGGTGTAAAGCCTGCCTTAAGGCAGTTTTTATGAAACTGATTGATATAATAGGTCACCAGTTTTCTCAATGCTGATGTTTCTCCCAGATCTGTTGCATCACGCATCTTGATTATTATGAGCAGAAGATCGGTACACAATGTACTCAGACTCTGCTCTTTCATTTGAGTATCAGAGAGGTTCAGATCAAGTGTCTGTGTAATGATTGTCTTTGAAAAGTCATTCATTTAACTATCCGTTTCTGTTACTGCCATCATCTCCATCTTTAATCCGGGAATCTTATGAGGAAAATACATGGCCATGGTTCCAGTGGTTTTGATCATCTCCCAGTGATTGTTATGCCTGGTCAGTGCAAAATAGGAAAACCCCGGTTTTGATGAGAGTTTTGGAGGAGGAGAATTCACATACATGAGCGGCAGTCCGGGCATGGCAGATTGGATAAGTACATCGAGCTGATTTCTGGAAGCGATCTTTATTCTGGGAAGAGAAAAGGTGATGAGCTCTTTTTCAGGTATTTCAGCACTTAAACCGATAAAAAAAGAGGCTGTTTCAAGAAGCTTCGGGTTATTGATTGAGAAAAGGTAAGTGGCTGGGCTGATCTCGGAAAAAGGTATCTGAACACATGCTGCAGAGAGGTCGGTTTCCAGAATGTCGCGGATGCTGTTAAAAATCGATGGGAAGACTTTTTCTAAAGAATTGTGATCATACGATGGCAATTCTGTGACATTGATATTGCTGGAGAAAGTAGTGAGTGCACCGGCAAGCTGGATCAGTACCTGGTAAAGCTCGCAAGGATGTACTTTTGAGGATGTAAAGAAGCTGCTGATTACAGGGATACTGGTGTTTATGGTTTTTAAGAGTACCAGCGACGTCATCTCGGAGGTGGGAAATTCTGCAAGGCCACTTTTAAGATGTTTGCGACTTTGAGAGAGAAAACTGCTTTTAGCGACAAGCAGTTCTAAAAGGGATCTGAGCCGGTTATGGAGAGTCTCTGAAACATCTATACTTAATAATGGTGGAATAAAGTCTTTATCCAGGACAATCTGTCCGCTGGTTGTGCGACTCAAGCGAGCCAGCGGAAGAGTGGTGAAATTATCCAGTGCCTCACCTTCAAACAGTATGCAGTAGTTTGCTTTTGCCAGTTCTATCTCCTTGTTTTGCTCTCCGTATACTTCATCGGTGATATTCTGTCTGCTGCTTATAAAACGTGCGGAAAAAGAGGAATCTCTGGATTCCTTCACCGATGCCTGCCCTGGTAATGCCAAAGGAAGAGCCAGGTAGACCATCAGGGACTGTTGCTTGTAGGAAAGGAGTTCGGAAAAATTTCTGGCTAAAGGAACGGGGCCTGTTTCAGGGATCGAGAAAAAGGTACCGTCCGGAAAAACTCCTCGGGCACTTTGGAGAGATAATGTTTTGTTGGCCAGAGCATCCTGAATTATTTTAAACTTTAACAAGCCGTAATAATACCCGTTGTATGCAGAGAATCGAGATTGCATGGAACCTAGAAAAAATCGTTCCATTTGTTGAAAGTGTTGCGGCTGAAGAAAAATTCCTTCTTTCCATATTACCTTATCATTTGAGAACATTTCATTTTCTCCCGTTTTTTTAAGTTTTCCTGGTCCGAAAAAAGTGTGAACGGATAAAAGAGTCAGAAGATTTCCGAAACATAAAAGGGAAAAAATCGGTATTTCCGGGGATTTTCAAGGACGATTCGAAGTAAGCCAAAAAGCAGATTTTAAAATCAGAACAAGAAGATGCTTCGTCCTGTTTCCCCACTTTGCGAGAGTCTTGAACCTGATTCGGATGGTTCTTTTGAACAAAGCAGCAAACCCTGTAATCTGAAGGCTGCTATGAGATTCATCTCCAAAGGGTCATCCGAATCCGATTTAAAATAACAATCTGAAATATATTGTTTGCACCTGAAAAAAGCCATTGGTCACCCAAAAAATCCTTAAAAATCTGAGGCTGAAACCAGAAGCCTTCAAAGGCTGAATAGAAAATCAGTCGAAGATCTTAGAAAACCATAATGATTGGGGAGTATTATGAAACTGTTTCGGTTAGTGATGCTCTTTTTTAGCATTCTTTTTATTAATTCTCAGCTATGGGCTTCAAGGGACGGTCAGATTACGGTCATAACCGAACCGGTTGGAGTGGAAGTGTGGTTAGGAAACCACTTTATCGGAAATTCTCCTGTAAGAGAGAAGATAGTTGCTCCAGGGAAATATGAAATCCGGTTGATCGACCCGATTCAGAAGATTACTGCTACAGAAGAGGTTCTTGTTTTTTCTGGAAAAACCGCGGTTGTAGAGAAAAAAATGATCCCCAGGTTCGGATCCTTACAGGTAAATAGCATTCCCGAAAATGCAACTGTATATCTTACGGTTCCGCTGGGCAAAACACCTCTTAAAAGTGAATTTGTTGTTCCGGGAAAATATCAGGTGGAAATCCGGCATCCTGAAAGTCTGTATAAAAACTCAGAGAAGCAGGTAGTTGTAAATGAGGGAGAAACGGCAGTGTTGATTGATACCCTAATTATGGAAAAAAAGAAAATCTTCGATAAAAAAGCACTTGTCAGGCTGGGGTTGGGAGCTGGTTCAGTAGCTGCATTTATCTGTGGGATAGTAGAAAACGGTAATAATAACCGGTATAAAAGCAGTGGACGACTGAATGAAGCGCGTACTGCAAGGGTTCGAAGGAACTTGGGAATCGTTGGTGGGGGAGTTTGCGTTGTGGCGTTTGAAATAGTGGCTTTCTTTTAGCTCCCTAAATCCCCCTTTGGGGGATTAGGGGGCTCTCCTCATGGGGCTTTCCCCAGGGGCTTAGGGCGATTATTAAGTGGTTTTGATTAACATTTAAAATCAACAGGACACATCTGATTATGCACAAAGATTCAGAAAACATCGCGCCAGACAGTAAAAGAATGGCAAAAACACTTGATGAAAGATTGGTGGATAGCTCTTCGATGCCTTACTTGCAAGTATTAGATACCTCAATAGTGGATGGAAAAGGTCCCTCAAAGGAACTTTCCCCCTTATCAATGGGGGAAGGGGGGATTTCTTTATTAGATGAGCAATCATTAATATTAAAACAGCATCTTGACAGTAAATTTCCTGATGGTAATGAACCGGTTCCCCTTGGCAGTGGTGTGGTTCGTGGATTGATAGGGCAGGGAGGAATGGCACGGGTGTACAGGATATGGAATGAGAAGATGGAGGTTTATCGTGCTGTTAAGGTTTATTATCTGAGTGGAAGAGCCGAGCTTCGAAGGCGTTTTGAGACTGAAATCAAGATCTCTGCCAAGCTTAGTCATCCAAACATTGTTCAGATCCATTCGACTGGCGAATGGAACGGTTATCCCTATATTGAGATGGAGCTGGTGGAAGGGGTGTCTCTGGAAACACTGATAAGTAAAAATGGTAAAATACCGTATGAAACAGTAACCGGTATTGGAATCCAGATTGCCGATGCGCTCTGTTATGCACATAATCTGGATATTGTATTATATGGTAAAACCTACAAAGGGATTATTCATCGTGATCTGAAACCTGCCAACATTATGATAAATGAGAACGGAATGATAAAACTGCTTGATTTTGGGATTGCCAGACCTGCTGAAGTTGGACTTCACACAGTATCAGGCAATATCGTAGGCACGCTTCCATACCTCTCTCCTGAACAGATTGATAATCTGGAGATAGATCAAAGAAGTGATCTCTATTCATTGGGCACTATTCTTTATGAAGCACTAACGGGTGAGAAAGCTTTTCCGCAGGAAACGATTACTGCACTGATGAGAATGAAATCTATCGGTCAGTACAGAGAATTCGAATCCTTTTCTTGTAATGTTCCGGTACAACTGTCGGAAATAATTAGGAAATGTCTCGATGAGAACAAGGAAAACCGTTTCGGTTCTTCATTGGAGCTTAAGAATGCACTGCTGGGTTTTTTAAGGAGTAATCACGTCCAGTCTCCTTCACTGATTGTAGAAAATTACTTTGGTAATCGTAAAAGAGTGAGTCTGATTGCTGGTGAGAGAAAAAGTGCTTTAGGAAAAGTATTGTTAATGTCTGGATCGTTGGCAGGAATCGGGGTTGCCATATTTTTGACTTTTCAGTTTTTGCGTGATGAAAAACCTATGGCAAGGGGATTTAATTTTGTAAGTGATTCTTCGCTTGCTGTTTCGATTTCACAAGATTCGGATTCGTTGCAGAAAAAAACGCAGGCAAACCAACCTGTTAATAGAGCAGGAGCAGGAAGACGAAAAGAAACTGTTTCCAGCAGTGCCAGGATATCGGTACAAAGCCCGACAGAACGGTTAAAAAGAAAATACAGAAGTGACAATTTATACCAGATCGGTGATTCAGCATGTAAAGCATCAAGGTTTAACGAAGCAATAATTGCCCTTAAGGGTATATCACCGGGTGATATAGACTATAATAGTGGATTGATTCTTCTGGCGTATGCTTATCTGGAAACCGATAGTGTTGAGAAAGCCGGACAGATTGCAGAGTCGGTAAACAGTCTGGATGCGTTTTTCTGCATTGTAATGGGAAGGATAGAGTATGCGCGCAGAAACGAGATGAAAGCGCTGGAAATTTTTCAGTTGGCGCTTACCAGATCGAGCACGATTCGACCGGTTAATGAGGTGCGAAGTGAGTCGCTTTATTGGGCTGCCTTAATTTACGATAACTGGTACCGGGCAAATCCCAGTCCGGATAATAAACGTTTTGCCATGATTTCGTGGGAAAAACTTAAGAGAGTGCACAGACCGGGAGAGCAGCGGTATCATTTGGCTCTTCAGAGGATTGCAGGATATGAGGAGAAGTAGAGGAATATCGAATATCGAATAACGAATAACGAATAACGAATATCGAAGGGGAGAGGAGAGGGAGGGAGAATATCGAATATCGAATATCGAATAACGAATATCGAATATCGAAGGGAAGAGAAGAGGGGGGAGAATATCGAATATTGGATAACGAATAACGAATATCGAAGGAGAGAGGAGAGGAGGGGAGAATATCGAATAACGAATAACGAATATCGAAGGGGAGAGGAGAGGAGGGGAGAATAACGAATATCGAATATCGAATAACGAAGCGAAGAGGAGGAGGATGAATATATAATATCGAAGCTAAAAGAAGAGAGGGAAAGAATAATGAATAACGAAGTAAAAAAAACAACAGATAACAAAGGAAAAATGAAAGAAGTAAATAGGGTTTAAAGATGAGTGGAAAAAGAGTGTACGATATCGAAGATCGATTGATTGATTTCGCAGTAAGAATTATTAAGCTTGCGGAATCATTACCAAAAACACTGACTGGTAAACATGTTTCCAGTCAAATATTACGAAGCGGAACATCTCCTGCCCCTAATTATGGTGAAGCACATGGTGCAGAATCGAATCCGGACTTTATACATAAGATGAAAATCTGCTTAAAAGAACTGCGAGAAACACGCGTGTGGCTTATTATTATTTCTAAATCTATGCTAAAACCAGAAAATAAAATCGAATTATTACTCAAGGAAAATGAAGAATTGATATCAATTTTTGTGGCAAGTATAAAAACTGCAAAGGAAAACAGATTAAAAGAAGAAAGAAGAAGGAATGAAAGGATGTCGAATCATGAATCATGAATAACGAATATCGATTCTCTTCTTTCTCCTGTTACGAATATCAATAAATTAACATAGATGAACTTTATCCGGTATTTCTTACTCTTTCACTTCGATATTCGTTATTCGATATTCGATATTCAACATTCTTTCGTTAACCGCTTTTTCCATTGGAGGCGAAAATGTCACCCATTGCTGCTGCAAACGAATCTCAGTTCTATTTTCTTACTGCAAAGCATGCTGAAACGACCTTCGATGTTATGGAATTCTACGGAAAAGAAGCTGTCTCCTTTCCTTACGAATTCAACGTGCACTTGATCTCTGATAATAACGATATCAGCCCGGATACTATCCTGGGACAACCCGCAACTCTATTTATTTATAGAAACGGGCAATACTATCCTTATTCGGGTATTGTTGTCGAATTCGAACTACTGGATGGCGACTCCCAAAAGTGTTCTTATCGGGCAATGCTGGTTGCTTCTCTGTGGATTACTCGCCTAAATTACCGAAGCAGAATATTTCAAAACATGACAATCAGTGAAATTATTCAAAGTGTACTCAAAGAAGCGAATATCGGTAATTTCAGTATCGATCTCTCTTCCGGGACAAAACACGAATATATCGTGCAGTACCAGGAAACAGATCTGAATTTTATCTCCCGGCTCATGGAAGGTGCTGGGATATTTTACTATTTCCGGGAGCCGCCAAAAAGTGGAGATCAGATTAAGCCGGGTGCATCATGTGAGCAGCTAATCATAACCGATAATCCGAAGTTTGAAAGAATCGAGGAACCATCGGGGATAATCTACCGGCCAAGCGATGGGATGGCGAAGATGAGCGGTAGAGAAAAATTCGAATCGGTAAATACTGTCCGATTTTCAAAGAGTATTATCCAATCAGAAGTTGTGGTAAAGTCGTATAACTACCGTTGTCCTGAAGTGACTATTGCTGGTAAACAACCGATCAGTAGCGGTAATTATGGAACTTTTTATGAATATGGTGGAAGTTATAAAACCGTAGATGATGCTCAGAAAGGAGCGCAGTTAATTTGCAAACGATTACAAACCAGGCAGCATAGGATCAGTGGTACGGGTGATTGCCGGGGATTTCGGGCAGGTTACAGTTTTGAATTACAGGAGCACAAGATCGCCAGACTATGTATTCCATATATAATAACAGAGGTGATTCATTCGGGAGGTTGTGGCGACAATACATATCATAACCAGTTTCTGGCAATACCTGCAGAAATGGCTTCAAGATTCGCTCCGGAAAAAAGCGCGAGTGATCCCAAAGTTAGTGGAATACTATCTGCACAAATCGAGGGAAATGAGGAAGCTTACGCTACAATCGATGACAAAGGGAGATACAGGGTCCGTTTGCCATTTGATCTGAGTTCAAACAGTAACAATTGCAATGGATCAAAACAGATAAGACTTGCGCAGCCATACTGTGGTTCGCAATATGGTTTTCATTTCCCGTCTCATCAGGGCACAGAGATGGTACTTGCCTGTGTCGATGGTGACCCCAACAAGCCGGTGGGGATTGGTACTGTACCAAATGCCAATACGATCAGTCCTGTGATTGCGATCAATAAGCATGAGAATCTGATTAAAACCGCGGGTGGTAATATTCTGGCTATGGATGACACAGAAGACAAACAGAAAATCCGATTGATCACAAAAGGCCTGAATGGATTGGAGATGAATGATGAGAAGAAACGGGTTGTGCTTACATCAACGGATCTGAACCAGCTTGTTCTTGATGATGAAAACAGTAAGGTTATTATAAAAGGAAGTTCTCATACGATTTCGATGAATTATGCTGATGGTGAAAAGTCAATCGAGATAATATCCGGTGAAGGGCACATTATAAAGATCGATGACAAGAACAAGAATATTGCTATAAAAACGGCTGACGGTAATCAGATTGAGATGGATGATAATGGGAAGAAAGTTATTATCGCAGACAGTCAGGGTAAAAATTCGATTACCCTTGATCAGAAAAATGGATTGATTCTCTCTGGTGGTAAAGTTACGATCGATGCATCACAGGAGATCGTATTGTCTGGAGCAAATATAAAAATCAATTCCAATAAAGGAGATGTTGACCTGAATGCATCGGGGGATCTGAAATTGAATGGCACGAACATTAATCAAAATGGAAACTCCGGAGTGAAGATAGAGGCAGCGAAATTTGAGGCAAAGGGATCGATAAGTACCAATATCGCAGGTTCGATGATGGAGATGAGCGCTGATGCTTCGGTGAAGATAAAGGGTAATGCCATGGTGGAGGTAAATGGAGGAGGCATGGCGGTGGTTAAGGGAGGAGTGGTGATGATTAACTAAGTATCCTTGATGCGAGATCCAGATAGGAGTCATTTGCACGAGTCTCCGAGTATCCGTGTCAATTTAAACGAGTCTTTGAGTATCCATGTCATTTCGACGAGTCCTCGAGGAGAAATCTTTCTTATTTTTTCTCCAATAAATTCGTTTACACAACATTCCTGAAATAGACAGAAAGATTTCTCACATTCGCTCGAAATGACCATACGAAACATCTCGATCGTTAAGTGTTAAATTTCACGTTTCATTATTGTTTCCGCATCGGATATTGACCATCTGCCAACACCACTGTCTCCCTGCCCGCACCGATCGTTATGCCATTACCGGTCATTACACCACACCTGGCGTTGCCCGGTGCTAAGCTAGTGCGCCCTTTCAGGGCTGGTAAGTGGCGGTTAAGAGATTTTATCTCCAATTCCTGTTCTTATTCAAAGTCCGACCATTAAGTAGTGGGACGTTAATCATTTCTGCTCTCTTTACTTCGATATTCGATATTCGTTATTCGTTATTCGATATTCATCTTTTTTCCGTGCATTTCCTCTGTCTCCCATTTAGTTTATAAGAACTGTCTCTCCCAAATGTTTATCTGTTCCCATGGCCTGTAGTATTCCCTTAAAAAAGGAGCACCCCATTATGGCAAAACCATGGCGCGATATCAACATCCCCAGTCATTTCTCTTCTGAGGAAAAAACCTCTTTCCAAAAATTTAATACCGGTATTGATGAAGAATATGAGACTGAAAAAGAACCCACTCCTCAAGTGAAATACAGGATTAAATATGTGAGACCGCTAGAACCCTCTTGCGGCTATATAATTAACAAACCCTTCTCTATCGAAGGTGAGATCGATTCATTGGAGGACCTCAAGACTCCACCCCTTATAAAAATCTACCCAACAGGAATCTACAAGGGGAAAGAGGATAACTTTTTTCCTAATGGAATCGATGCTTTTCCAGATAAATACGGGAGATTCAATGTCACCTGCGATAAGCTTTTTGTTTCGATCGATTATCATAACGATCTTGAAAAGAGCGAAAATGCAACATGGGATCTTGTTATACGTGCTGCAGGGAAGTATGCAG
>Ga0209510_1000471_pt1 | contig 55555 bp, 54 predicted proteins | sample BiotimSIPDNA_FD_185749 | JGI IMG/M metagenome (GOLD analysis project Ga0209510, IMG submission 185749) | Anaerobic biogas reactor microbial communites from Washington, USA - Biogas_R1 time_0 SIP DNA (SPAdes) (version 2) | ecosystem: Engineered > Bioreactor > Anaerobic > Unclassified | place...
CGTGCCGGACACCCGCCCCCCTCGACAGCCACCCCCGTTTGAGCTACGGTACGAAGCAACTCAAAAACAGGCCAACGGCTCTCCCGCTCACCGCTCCTTCGGTGTCATGGCTATTTGAGGCAACACGGCCGGTCGGGGGCATCCGGCCCTCGCAGCTTGTCATGGGCCGCGGGAATAGGATTTAATGCCCCGCATGGCAAATTGCGGTGGATCATGGGTTGAAGTGGATCTGGGCCGTCTGCGGGCTAACGCACAGGCCATCCAGGCCTCGCTGAACGGCGCGGGCCTGATGGCGGTCGTCAAGGCCGATGCCTATGGGCACGGATTGGCCTCGGTGGCGGCGGGGCTGGCGGAGGCGGGCGTGACGCGGTTTGCCGTGGCGTATGTTGCGGAAGCGGCGACAGTGCGCGCGGCGGTTCCGGCGGCAGAGTTGATTCTGGTGCTGGGAGTGGCGGCGCCGGCGGATGTCCCGCAGATGCGGCGCGAACGAATCACCCCGGTAGTGGTGTCCCGGGAGCACGGGCAGGCACTGTCGGCGGCCGCGGTTGCCGCTGGCGGTCTCCTGGGAGTGCATGTGAAACTGGATACGGGGATGGGCCGGTTGGGATTCGTCTGTCCAGCCGAAACAGAACAGGCCGCGGAACTGGCGCGCCTGCCCGGGCTGGAGGTGCAGGGCGTCTGTACGCATTTTGCCATGGTTGAGCCGATGAAGAAGCCCACAGCGGCGCGGGGGCAGGCGGAGAAATTCCGGCAGGCGGTGCCGTTGATTGAAGCGGCCGCCGGCCAACGGCTGTTCCAGCATCTCTCCAGCAGCCGCGCCGCGCTGCTGCTGACGGAGTGCGATGCGGACGCCGTGCGCGTGGGCCTGGCGCTTTATGGCTACGGGGCGGCGGATGCCGGCCAGCGCTTTGCCACCGTCCCGGTACTGCAGTGGAAATCGCGCGTGATGCAGGTCAAGAGCGTGCCCGCCGGTTTTGCGGTAGGCTATTACGGCAGCTACAAGACCTCGGGTCCCACCCAACTGGCCACCATCAGCTGCGGCTATACCGACGGCTATCAGCGCCATCTCGGCAACCGGGGGCATGTGCTGATCAGGGGCCGGCGCCGCCCGGTGGTGGGCCGCGTCAGCATGAACTGGATCAGCGCAGACCTCGGACCGGACAGCGGCGTGCAGGCCGGCGATGAAGTCGTCCTGATCGGCGAACAGGGCCCGGAACGGGTCTGGGCAGACGAACTGGCCCGGCATTGCGGCACCATTCCCTATGAAATTCTCACCGGCATCTCGCGCCAGATCGAACGGCGCTACGTCGGCGGCTGAAAGGCGGACCATGAAGATTCTCATCGCTTCCCGCAATGCCCACAAAATCAGGGAAATCCGGGACATCTTCCGGCTGCCCGGCGTGGAATGGATTTCCGCCGCGGAATGGGGCGACCTTCCGGATGTGGAGGAGGACGGCGACACCTTCGAAGCGAATGCCATCCAGAAGGCGAGGGAACTCGCGCTGGCGACGGGGCTGTGGGCCTTGGCGGATGATTCTGGTCTCGAAGTGGCGGCGCTGGGCGGCGCCCCGGGGGTCCTGTCCGCGCGCTACGCGGGTGAACCGTGCGACTATGCCCGCAACAACATCAAACTCCTTCGCGAATTATCCGGGCAGACCGATCGGGCGGCCCGCTTCCGGTGCGTGGTCGCCCTGTGCGATCCCGCAGGCCGCACGGAAATGGTCACCGGCCAGTGTCCGGGCCGGATTATCGACGCGCCGCGGGGCACCGGGGGATTCGGCTACGATCCGGTGTTTGTCCCGGATGGGTACGAGGCCACCTTCGCCGAAATGACCAATGAGCAGAAGAACGGATTGAGTCACCGCGGCCGGGCCCTTGCCCAGGCCAAAGAAAAATGGGCCCCACTGCTCGCCACCGCCCCTTCTTGTTTCGCCGGGGTCAGCCCTTAAGATAGAAGATAGCAGCCTTGTCTTCTAACTTAAGGGCTGACCCCAGCAATGGCTTTTACATAAAGCCGGCGCGGGACAACGCCAGTAGCAGGGCCAGGTTGGTGCCGTTGAACAGGGCGTGCATCGACACAGGCACCCAGAGCGAGCCGGTGCGGGCATAGGCGAGCGACAATGCCACGGAGAACACGGCCAGTGCCGCAAAGGTGCCGGCGTCGGCATGCAGTGCCGCAAAGCCGGCCGCCAGCAGCGTCACTCCCCAAACGGGTCCGGTCCCGCGAACCAGCAGCGGCAGAAGAATGCCCCGGAACAGCGCCTCCTCCGCAAATGGGGCCAGCCCCACCGCAAAGAAGGCGAATCCCAGCCTGGCCCATGGGTTGCGGGCTTGCAGGAACAACTGAATGGCCTGCTGGAAATCCGGCTCATACCCGCGCGCCCGCAACAGCATTTGCCAGACAAACGCGGTGAACCACAGGATGGGCAGGATGGCCAGCCACCGCAAGACCGCCTGCGTCACCATGGCCCATCTCGGGGTGGGTGTGCCGAAGGGATTGGACTTGCCCCGCCCGCGCCACAACACGCCGGCAATCAAGATTCCCTGGAACGCCAGTATGTCCCAGCCGATTCCATCTGGCAGCATTCGCCGGACGACATGCGCGGCGGCCAGCACCAGCGCCAGCCAGGCCAGGTCATGTCCGTGCCAAGGGCTGGCGGCGGCCAGTTGGGCGAGCACGGTTTTCCACGGTGTGGAAAAATCCCGGTGCGCGGCCAGATGGAACAGGGCGGCCACCCCCGCCGTGAGCGTTCCGGCCATGATGGCGGCAAGCGGCAGCAGCTGGCGGATCGTGTCGGGGCCGGGCATCAGGAGCCGGGGGAATCAAAGGTCTCGCGGATCGCGTAGATGGGCTTGTTCTGCGATTCGTGGTAGGTGCGGATCTGGACCTCCGCCAGCAGTCCCATGGAAAGGAACTGCATGCAGAACGCCAGCAGCATGAACGGGGTGATGATCCAGAACGGCCGTTTGATCAGATACAGGTGCCCCGCGGTGCCGCCGCCGAACAGGCGGTCCAGCCCCACTACCAGCAGCATCAGCGCCCCGGCCCCGCCGAAGGCGAAGGCGATCTTGCCAAACAACTGCATGGGGCCGCCGGTGAACCGCAGCAGAAACTTGACGGTGAACAGATCGAGAATCACTCGGAACGTGCGCCCGATGCCGTATTTGGACTTCCCCGCCCGGCGCGGATGGTGGCTGACGACGACCTCGGCGATCTCACCCCCGACCCACGAACAGAGCGCGGGGATGAACCGGTGCATTTCGCCATACAACCGCACGCCCCGCAGCACGTCGCGACGATAGGCTTTCAGGGTGCAGCCGTAGTCGTGCAACTTCACGCCGGTGATGCGGGAGATCAGGCCGTTGGCGATCATCGAAGGCAACCGCCGGCTCCAAAAAGGATCTTGGCGGTCTTGGCGCCAGCCGGACACCACCGCGTAGCTGTTGCGTTCCATTTCCGCCAGCAGCCGGGGAATATCGGCCGGATCGTTCTGCAGGTCGGCGTCAAGCGTCACGATCACCTCGTGCCGGGCGGCGTCGATGCCGGCAGACATGGCGGCGGTCTGGCCGAAGTTGCGGCGGAACCGGATCAGCCGGAAATGCGGATAGGCGCCGGCGGCCTCCTTCAGGCGGTCCCACGAGGCGTCGCGGGAGCCATCATCCACCAGCAGTACCTCGTAGACGCGGCCGGTTGCCGCCAGCGCCTCGTGCAGTTGCCGTGCCAGGGCCGGGACGTTGGCCTCCTCGTTATACACAGGCACGACGATCGACAGGCTGGCAGGGATTGTTGTCATGCCCACAGTATGGGTCATGCGGGCGCGCATTTCAAGCGGGGTGTCGAAGACGAGCTCGGTGGGGATGAAGAAAAGGGAATTGCTTGAGGTTGCTTGGCCCGAAAAGCTTCGCCAGTCGAGAAAATTGAACGACCGAATTGAATTCCAAGGCATGGCAGATCCAATGACATTCCACGACGTTGAGCCGTCGTTCGCTTTTTTCAATGCGCCAAACGAAGGATTGTTCACGTTTCAGTTTCGCGGCAGGCCCGCGTTGGGTTAATCCCGCCGCTTTTCGCATGGAAATCAGCGTTTTCAGCACCTCGGCATATTCGGGCGAGTGCGTGGACTTCCTCATACTCCCGACAGCGCCCTTTCATCTCGGCTGAACTCAAAATGCGGTTCTGGCCCTTGACCTCCGTTTCCGATCTGGATAAGATTAACCATAAGATCGGTGCGGAAATCGGAATGGCGGCTGCGTATCTCGTTGAAATGGATCGCCTTGTGATGGCAATGAAGCGAGGCAGGCATGCGATAAGATGGATAGGCGCGGCAACGCTTCTCCTGGTGTCTTGGTGCCGGGCTTCCTCCGATGATCGCCCCTTCAAAGCCAAGCCTGTTGCGGTTGATGCCGACCGGTATGCCGATTTCATGACGAACGAAGCGCTGGACGTGCAGGACTTGGCGGAAGGCGCGGAAATCCAGCGCCGGGCTTTCAGCCGCATGACGCCGCCGGGCCTTTCCTGGGTCCAGCCGATGTTTCCTCTCACGCTGCCATTTGACTCGACCAATTACGACGAGAAGTTCCTGGACGCACTGCTGGGTGAGGACCGGAACAGCGTGGCGGTCTATCCGCTGACCTTGGCGCTCGATTCCAAGACTCGCGAGACTTGGATCTATAACGCCGAGGGCAAACCGATTGCCACGCTGCCGTCCGAAAAGACTTCGCGGGCATGGCCCGAGGGTTCCGATCCCGCCCGGGTGGTCTTGCGGTTGGACCTCCTGCCCGCGGAGGACGTGGAACCGTACTTGTATGCGGAGGATCGCATCGCCGCAACCGTCGCCGCTTTTCCCGAAAAAGCGGCCAAGTCCGCGCGGAAAGAAGCCGTCGCCAAGAGCAGCCTGACCGGCGGGCAGTTCGGGTTCGCCGATGCCCGGAAACTGACCAACGGGAACTTCCGGCTGACGGTGACGAACGGGACGGCCGCGGCGGAAATCTACTCCTTCACGGTCTGGCACACCTCCTCGACGGTGGTTTCAACATGGACCAACGACTTGGACGAGGTCGTCGTGAGCACGAACGTCGTCTGGATGCCCGTGTCACCGCCTTACGACGGGCTGGAGAGCGCATGGGAAGTCGAAACGACGAACTTGCTTCTGACCAACGGGGTAGGCGTTTGGGAGGACGCAAGCGCCACCAGCGCCGCCCGGGTGCGATTCTACGGGGCCACCCAAAGGGCCGATTCCGACGAAGACGGCTTGACCGACGGCGCGGAAATATTCCTGCACCGTACCGATCCATCCCTGTCCGACACCGACGGCGACGGCATGTCCGACGGCTGGGAGGTTTCCTACGGCTTGAATGCCCGTTCCGGCCTGGACGCCTCCTTGGTTGGCTGGTGGAAACTGGACGACGGCGCAGGCTCCAACGCCGTCAATTCCGCCCAGGACGCCTACCATGGTGAACTGGTGGGCTTTTCCGGTTTGGGCGGCGGCTGGACGGACGACGGGTTTCTGGGCGGGGCCTTGCACTTCGACGGCATCGACGACTGGGTGCGGATCGCCCAGGATCCGGCGCTGCTGACCGGCGGCCCCTTCACCGTAAGCGCGCAGGTGTGGCTGGACCTGGATTGCGCTTCGGCCTGGCCCGAAGCGGTCTCCGACTACGAGGCCGGGACGTGGAACGGCTATTGCCTCGGCTTCAACGAAAACCGCGCCTATGCCATGATGGGGCCGTACGGCTGGCTCATGGACTCGAACGCGCTCACGGGCCGGTGGGTCTGGACGGCGCTGGAATACGACGGCGCGCAGATGCGGCTCTATCTCGACGGCGTTTTGGCGGGGGCGACGTCCGCCGTTTTCGCGCCCGCGACGAACGGGTTCTTAGCCATCGGCAACGGGCAGGACGACAGCTACGGGTCCGAATTCTGGAAAGGCCGGATCGACGACGTGCGCCTGTACCGTACGGCCCTTGGCACGAACGGCCTCGCCGGCATGTACGACGCGCAGGAGGATCCGGACGGCGACGGCTTGAGCAACCTGGAAGAATGCGGGATCGGATCGGACATCCACGGGTCGAACGAAGTCGTCTTCGTCTACTTCGTCGACAGCACGAACCAGTCCCCGGGCGGGCGGCGGTCCGTGGGCGGCGGCGAAACCGCCCAATTCGTCACCTGGGACGCCCTCCAGGCCAAGGCCGCCTCCACCGTTCGCTTCAAGGAAGGCTTTGCCGAATTCACCAACTCGACCCTGCCACCCTCCAACCCGCCCAAGTGGTATCTGGGAACCATCTACTATTCCGAGGGACTGGGCACGGTAACGGATATCGACGATGACTATAGCCGTATTATTTCATATGACTATTGGGGTTATTGTCGCAAGGAATATAGTCCGAGTGGATGGCCAGACACTATAACCAATCACATCTGCGAAGGGTATGGGCATACTATCGAAGACTGGACGGGCGAGTATTGTTATGGATATACCACACGGGATTATTCATTCAGCCAACCTGATGAGAATGTGGCCGAAGTGCAATGTGGGCATGGAGTTTGCACATATGGAACTTCCGACTATTGCACAAATCTATACGCCAGTAGTTGCATCATGGTCCTGATGGGTGGCGGATATGCCTATCCATTTGAAATGTGGGAAGAATACATTAGCAATTCGGATTGGTCATATAGTGTCGAAGACAATGGCAGCTATGAAATACTTGGCGGCATCCTCACCAACGAATACACCGACGGGCTGTTGCTTTCATACACGGCGGGCGATCTGGGCGGCATGGCGGACTGGGATGGGCTCAACTGGGGTCAGCGCTGGGCGCGCGACGAGCATCGCCAGACCCCGTATGCGGAGACCTTGCCCACCAACGAACTGTACTCCATCCATCTGATGGCCACGAACCGCGCCAGCCTGCAGCTCCAGAAACTCCGCTACCGCTGGAGCCTGCCCAGCGTTTCCGGGGTGGTGTACCGGGTCTTCTGGTGGGAGAAATTCATCCCGGCCAACGGCGGCTCGGGCACCTCGGTGGTCCAGCGCACCGCGGACGTCCTCGGCACCGGGGGCACGGTCTATACCCCCGCCTTCGATTTACCGCCCCCCTCCGCCGAAGGCTGCACCTACCCCGTCCCCATGGAAACCGTACTTAAAGTGGACACCATCGAAGCCTCCGCTCCGGTCGCCGACAATTCCCCGCGGCTCTTCGAGGGCAACAAGACCGACTTCGGTGATCCGTGCGCGACCAATGATCCGGGCCAAGCATTGGTCGTCTTCCATGTGGACGCGCGGGATGCGAATTTCGTTGTCCGGGATTTCGACGTCACTCTCAAGGCGAATGTCCTGCCGGCAAGTATCACTGCGGATCAACTCGACGAAAGCTGGGCCAAGGTTGAAGGCCCTGCTTCCGGGAGCCTGAACCGAACCGATTCCTTCGAGGTTAAATACCAGAATCCCAAAGTGGGCGGGCTCTATCAGTTCGAGTTTGGCCTTGGGCTGAACGGGTGCGCCAACAATGGGGCAAATTTATTGCTACCGCTGGGTGGACCTGATGTTACCACTTATTTTAATTCGGAGGTTGCACGGTACGACCAGTGGATGGCCACACTAAAAACTCGCCTCGATTCATATTCGGCAATTGTGCGATGGTATCGCCTCCGAACATGTTCGTATCGGACGGTGAATGATATGGATTACAAAGAGGACTCGTGGCAAGAGGGCGATTCTCCCTGCATGAAATATGCAAATGGCACGGTAACACTTTACGGCTTTGTCTTGGGCGCTGACCAACTTGGCAATCTGTTATATGCTTATACTTTTGCGCGCGCCGAATTTTATTTTTCAACCGCTTGGCTGGGCGGTAATGCTGCTCAATTGTGGAGCACGAGAGATCTTGATTCATCGGACGATCAAGCGGCATATACAGCTGGTTATGCGTTTGGTGATAACGGCGGGGTATTTAGCGACTACTTGAGTCCATCCGGCGTGCCCGCCTACGACGTTTCCCCGGTCGAAGATATGCAAACCGAAACAGCTAAGCGCGCTTGGCCATCTCAAGAGCCATTACCTCAGGCTCAGTGGAGAACATATCCGGTATCACTTCCGCCGCCATAAAAACAAGGAGCACCCACATGAAACAGGCCTATTTGATTGCGATATTCGTTTTGATATTTGCATTTGTTGCGAATGGGGCGACAAATCAATTTCTTTCGGGTCTCAACGCACAGTGGACATCACAAAATGCGAGCAATGTGCTGAGTTATATAGATGCCGAATTGTCGAGTCATCCCGATAATCCTCAGGCTCTCTTTGCTCGCGGTGTTGCCGCCGCTGAGCTACAGATGTGGGCACGTGGGGCTACCAATTATGTCCGGCAATCTATTGACGCGTTGGACATCTCAACGAATTACACCTCCCAAGAGAAAGCCTCACTTCTCGCCGCTCTGACCAACCATCTAAATTTCTTCATTGCCAGTATCAATGTTCTTAATGAGCCGACCAATTCGGTCCCGCAAACCAATACAACGATACAGGCTGAAATGTTCCTTTCTCTTCCGGGCGAGTTCCCGTATTTCGAGTTTCTATCTTCATTTAAAGAGCCATAGGGTGTATGCTTTTCATGGGGCTTCGGGAATATCCGTGTGAATCCTGACGGCGTGGAAGTAGAGTTGGGCCATGAAAGACAAACAACTCTATCAGCAGATTCTTGGGGGCACCCGGCCATGGCGGGTGGAAAAAGTGGCGTTGAATGCGGAGGCGCGGGAGATCGAGATCTCGATGGCGCTGGAGTCGCAGGTGTGGGCGTGTCCGGAGTGCCAGGCGCGGATGCACGTGCATGGGTATGAACGCCGGCGCTGGCGGCATCTGGACAGCTGTCAATTCAAGACGTATCTGGCGGCGGCGGTGCCTCGGGTGAAATGCGATGCGCATGGGACGCAACAGGTAGCGGTGCCGTGGGCGGCGAAGCACGGCCGCTTCACGGCCCTGTTCGAGCGCCTGGCCATCGATCTGATGCGGGAATGTTCGGTGAACGCGGCTTGCGACGCGCTGCGGATCAGTTGGGATGAAGCCGATGGGATCAAGCAACGGGCCGTCCGCCGGGGTTTGGAGCGCAAAGAGACGCGGCCTCTGCGCCGGTTGTGCGTCGACGAGAAGGCGGTGGGATGGGGCCACGATTACCTGACGATCGTGACGGCCGCCGACGGCCCGCGACCGACGGTGGAGTATCTGGGGGGAGGCCGTCAGCGGGAAAGCCTGGATGCCTTTTGGCGCTCGCTGCTTCCGGAGCAGCGCCGCCAGGTCGAGGCGGCGAGCATGGACATGTGGAAGCCGTTCGTCGAATCCACGTGCGCCCACGTGCCGCAGGCGGACATTGTCCACGACTCGTTCCACCTGACGCGCTACGTCAACCGGGCGCTCGACGAGGTGCGTCGTTCCGAGTACGCCGCCCTTTCGGCCGGGGGGACGAACGCCTGAAGGGCACCCGCCAGTTGTGGCTCTGGGGCTTCGAAAACCTGCCAGAACGCTGGTCGAAGCGGTTTGCCGATCTGCGGGCCTGTGCCTTGCGGACCGCCAAGGCCTGGGCCATCAAGGAAGTCTTCCGGGAGTTCTGGCGCTGCCTCGATCCGGGCGACGCCGCCGCTTACTTGAAGCGCTGGTGCTCCATGGCCTCGAAGAGCCGCATGGCGCCGCTGCAACGCGTGGCCCGCCTGTCCCGGGAACACGCGGCGCGGATCGTCACGTACTTCAAGCATCGCTTCAACAACTCCATCGCCGAATGGGTGAACCGGCAGATCCAAGATCTCATCCAGAAATCCTGCGGCTACCGGAACCGCGAACGCTTCAAAGTCGACGTGCTTTTCCACCTCGGAGGCCTCGATCTCTACCCGGCCTCAGCCAAGTGAAAATCCCACGGAAATCCCAGAAGCGCCACAACTATTACGATTGCGACGAATACATGCTGCACTCGGCATCAAGACATTGCTTGAAGCAGTTCGATCCCAACGGCTGGCCCACAACACCATCGCTCCATATATGTACAGGCAACGAATCCTTTTACGCTAACTACGATTATCATTGGAATGGCTTTTATTCCCACATAGTCGTTGAATTCGCATATGAATATGAACAGCCTAGCGAGAATTTCCCTGTGACGACGACATGTATTGTGAACGGAACCGTCTCGACAAGCATCAGCAACTTGAACACCTGTACGATGCCATTGAACGTAGTTATAGAGCCAATCTCACACACCATCTCATGCGCGAGTAATTCTTATGATGTATATCTTGTCGTCTGGGAAGTGCCAGATCCAGATGCTTATCAGAAGGAAGGCGTCTCGCTTTCCAACGAATACACCGACGGGCTGTTGCTTTCATACACGGCGGGCGATCTGGGCGGCATGGCGGACTGGGATGGGCTCAACTGGGGTCAGCGCTGGGCGCGCGACGAACATCGCCAGACCCCGTATGCGGAGACCTTGCCCACCAACGAACTGTACTCCATCCATCTGATGGCCACCAACCGCGCCAGCCTGCAGCTCCAGAAACTCCGCTACCGCTGGAGCCTGCCCAGCGTTTCCGGGGTGGTGTACCGGGTCTTCTGGTGGGAGAAATTCATCCCGGCCAACGGCGGCACGGGCACCTCGGTGGTGCAGCGCACCGTGGACGTTCTCGGCACCGGCGGCACGGTCTATACCCCCGCTTTCGATTTACCGCCCCCCTCCGCCGAAGGCTGCACCTACCCCGCCCCCATGGAAAGCATCCTTAAAGTGGAGATCGTTTCCATAAATCCCGACGCTGAAATTCTGTGTAAAAGTTGTGATCTGATCATCAATGCTGAAGCCTCTCCTGCTGGCCGGTCATTAGAGTGGACCATTGAATCGGATTCAACGGGAGGAGCTTCTCTAAGTTCTTCATCTGGCTCATCAACTGTGCTGACAGTGCTGGAGACCGCGAATAACGGGGTCGTTGTTGTGCGCGTGGCAGATGCGGCTTCGCCGTTATATTATGACGAAGTCGAGATCACTGTGTGGGGTCCACAGGGGTATCCACCGCGCCAACCCAACAATGCGCGTTTCTTCGCTGGACGGACTGAAGCAGAAATCGATTGGGCTATGCGACACCCCATCTGCGCGCGTCGCTTGCGCAACATGAATATTGATCGTCTTGTCTTTGCTGAAGTCCATCGTGTCTTCCCGAATGCAAACTGTGCACGTGATCCCAATGTTGGCAATGCGTTTCAGCATGCCTTTCTGATGTGTCGAGTTGCCCAGATATGTAATGCCAATACAGCCGCTGAATTGGGTGATGCGCATGAAGAGTATGCCCAGAATGATTGCAGGGCGGGTCATGCGATTATGGATTTTCACAACAACGGCGTCGGAGTACAGGCAAGCATGGGGTGTTCAGATTGTACGGACTGCATTCTTGATGCGATCAGAAATGGGGCCACCCGATGGATGGGTCCTCCGCCATCAATGCCGCCTACACCAGCGTGTGATTATGAATTCACCGGACATACAAATGGAATATTAGGAAATCCCTGCATTCCTGCGCCATAATGAAAGGATTTGCAATGAAACCAGGTTCAAGAAGCATCATTGGCTCGCTGCTGACGAGCTTGGTGACAACGCTTATGTTGGCTTCCTGCAACGTGACTTCCGATTATCCCGTGGATGTCCCGCCGGGAAGCGAGGTCGACGTTACTCCATATCTTGGAGACTGGAATCTCTGGGAAGTCGCGGGTGAGACCCCTCAGCAAGCTGTTGTCATTTCAATCCAGCAGGTAGGAACGAATATAACAGTTACCTGCTCCGATGGAATGACATCATCCACGGAAACGGCACAACTCACCCGCGTGAGCGGTGAAGTTATTGCATCCTTAAGGGGCGAAACAGGCCTTTGGAACATTAGCATGGTTACGCTTAATGCCAACTCGAATCAGATGTTGGTAGCGGACCTTAATCGCGAGAGACTGAAGCAGGATATCGATGCGGGTCTAATCGCCGGTGAGATCGATAATCTGGATACGAACTACTTCTCTATCAACATCACGGCAGATGGCACCACTCTTCGAAGTTATCTTTCGCAGCAAGCCGATCTATTCTACACAAATGGGATGGTTTTGGTTCGCTGACATATCGCGTTGCACCCGGCACATCCGGCGCCAGGGGACCTGTCACCGGCTGTGCTCACCGTCCCGCTGTCGCCTAATGCAACGAGCCTGGACGGTTGCGCGGGTACGTCGAACGATAACGTACCGGGTCTTCTGGTGGGAGAAATTCATCCCGGCCAACGGCGGCTCGGGCACCTCAGTGGTGCAACGCACCGCGGACGTCCTCGGCACCGGCGGCACGGTCTATACCCCCGCCTTCGATTTACCGCCCCCCTCCGCCGAAGGCTGCACCTACCCCGTCCCCATGGAAAGCGTCATTAAAGTGGACACTATTGAGGTTGATTCGTCTGATGCTGATTCGTTCTACCTCAACGAAAGTGGCGGGATTGACAACATCGCATCGGTTAAGGGTTCCGGCAATATCACTCTAAGAGCCACTATTTCACCTGATACACCGGAGACGCGAGCGGTTATTGATTGGCAAGGTGCGACCGAGGATGCCAGCGACCCCTTGAAAGCTACCTTGAGTCGCAGCACAAGTACGAAGCAGGAAGTCCACGTAAGTGTAACTGGATCTTCTTGCCGCCAAGCGAACGTGTGGGTTGCTTGGAGCACGTTCACAAGCTTCAATAACACAGGTCCAACTCCCGGCGACAGTAGCGTAAGCCCTTCGCCGGTAGCATACGGGGCCAGTAGCGGCACAAAGAATGGCATGCTGATTCAGAACACCATTTCACCGTCAGGATTTGGCGCAATTGCTAATGTCAGTTATGACATCAAGCGCACGAAGGAACGAGCTACGTGGTCAAAGACGGGCTCCACTTGGCAACAGGACACGCATGTTGGCCCAGGGGCAGATGACGATAGTCATGATGGCGATGAAGATTTGACGCCGTCAGTTGATGAGCACATTTACGTCATAGATACTCCGGGGTTCAATTCGTCGATTTCCTTTGCTGACGAAGCCGTCTACAAGGCGAGCTTTGTTGAATTCGTCAACATCAAGCTTGGATCGAGTGGTTGGATAAAGTGTTCAGACGATTATGAATGGCACTCCATCACATGGCTTGAGGATAACGGTTCAGGCACATGGCGGAGGAAGACGTCTGAACCAAATGAAATCACACCGGGATCGACCACAGTGGGAACACCGTCAACGCCATGAAGGATGAGGAGAATATCAATGAAACCATGCCTAGCAACTATCTGTCTGTCGGTGGGTCTTGCCGCTCTAATACCTGTAGAGGGATTTAGTGAGCCAATGCGAGCGAGTATGCAAACAGAACAAACATCCGATAAACACGTTCCGAATATCGACAATAAAATCGAAACAGAAGTGATGAAGATGACTTCGCAAGTTGATCGCGTCGTTTTCCTGAAGAGCTTCATAACCAACAATCAGAAGGAGTCGCCAGAGAAGAATGTTCAAAAAGCGACAGCGCTTAGACTAATGGGAAAATATGGCGGAGCAAACGCGATTCCTGTTCTTATTGAGAACCTGGAGTACCAAGATGCAAAGCATCACGACACCCCTTCCGTGTCGGCTCTTGTTGCAATTGGTGAGCCTGCTGTACAGCCACTTCTTGGGGTCGTTGACGCACCAGGAAACAAGCATCGAACATCTCTTGCAGTACAAGCTTTGATGGCGATCAAGGGAACCGGCTACGACGTATTCGTTGAGGAACAAAAGGGTCACATGAGTGCTGATGCATGGAAAAACCTGCTTCGATATGCCATAGAGGATTGAGTTGCTATGTCCGCTCCGGATCTACCCTCCGGCCCTTGCACAAAATCTGCTTACGCACATTTTGCGCCAAGGCCTACGGGTGCGGTGTTCGCTCGCGTTGGTCGCTCACCTCGACGCTCCGGGCCATCAAGGCCAAGCGGCCGTTGCCGCCTGCGGCGTCCCCGTCCACTTCGCCTTGAAGGCCCTCCGCTTAATGCGTGCCGCTGCGCGTTGTGCGGCTTGTCCGTGAATCAGTCGTTGATGGGTGATGCGGGCGACGCAGCGCCAAGCCGCGCGGGGCCGCGCCGGAACTCGTCCGCCCCTACGCGGCGGCCGGCCGGGCAACGTCGCATAACGGCGCGCGTTATGCGTTCGTTCGGTCGAAGACTCCCTCACGCGTTGCCCTTTCCGGCGCACCCCCGCGTCCGTCAGGGACCGGGCGGCAAGAAAACCACCGTGGCCTACCGCAATCGGCATGTGCGTTGCGTACGGCTGTTGTTCCGGTTGCTCTTCAAGCGCGGGCTGATCCTCTCGAATCTCGCCGCCCGGATCCCCGAGTACCGCGACCCGCGAAAACTGTCGCGCGGCATCATGGACAAAGACCAGGTGACGCGACTCCTGCAGGCCGCGCACCTCACCACGCCGACGGGGTTCCGGGACCGCACCATCTTCGAGGTGCTCTACTCGACCGGACTTCGTGGCGGGGAACTCTGCAAGCTCACGCTCTACGAGGTGAACTTGCAGGAGCGCATGCTTCGCGTCGTCGAAGGCAAGGGCCGGAAAGACCGCGTCGTCCCGGTGGGGAAGGTAGCGGCGTCCTACCTCGCCGAGTACATCAAGGCCGTGCGGCCGATCCTGCTTGCCGACAAGCAAACGCCGGTGGTCTTCGTCACCGTCCAGGGCGAGCCGTTCAAGACGGCGAATCTCCGGCAGCAGTTCATCCTTCACCGCGGCCGTGCCGGACTCGGCGACCTCTACACCGTGCACCGCCTGCGCCACACGTGCGCCACCGAGATGCTCAAGGGCGGTGCATCCATACGGCATGTTCAGGAACTGCTTGGACATGCCCCGATCTCGACGACGCAGATTTACACCCACGTCGTGCAGACCGACTTGAAGAAGGCCCACGCCCGGACCGCCCCCAGCGAGCGCCGCCAAGCCGCGGTGTTTTTTTGGACCGCGGTAGAAGGTTCCATCCTTAAAGTGGACACCATTCAGCCGGATTCTATGCAGAATCTCCAGGAGATCGACGACGGCGACGGCAATCCGAAGACACGAATTTTCGTTGTTCCGATTGCCCAACCGATGGAATACCCCGTTGATCCGGTCACGGTACGCGCAACGATCACGCCTAATCTATCCGAGAGCGAGCTTCCTGCTGGTTGGACTTTGCAGGGCGGGATTGGCTCCGCAAAGCTGACCAGAACTGTCAGCCGGACGATTTCGGCTGGCGCCTCAAAGACGGAGTTCACATTCAGCTGCGGGGGGACAGACTCAAGCCTCAAGACGACCGTCTATGTCTATGACGTGAAGGCAGGTCTCTTCGCTGATGAAGGGGATTTACAGAATATTGACGTGGGGCATAGCTGGGGCCGCTACACTATAGATGACAACACGCGTCTGGACCTTATTGATTCCGATTACTGGGACTATGTTCAGGAGATAGGCTTCTGGCCTTCCATAGCAGGAAACGGAAACTGTGCGGGTGACGTTCGCTTGGGCACCGGGGCGGCTGCCGCGGGCAACTCCGGCGCGATCGTGCTGTTCAGCAACGAGTTCGACAAGGTGCTGGCCGCGCTGATCATCGCCACGGGCATGGCGGCGGCGGGCATGCAGGTGAGCATTTTCTTCACCTTCTGGGGCCTGAGCGTGCTGCGGAAGAATCCGGGGCCGCAGGTCAAGAAGAGCCTGCTGAGCGCGACCTTCGGGTGGATACTGCCCAAGGGCGCGCGGAAGCTGGCGCTCTCCAAGATGCACATGGCGGGCATGGGCACGGCGATGATGAAACACGTCATGGCCAGCCAGAACGTGGCCTCGCTGCCGGACATGCTCCAGAACGCGCGGGCCATGGGCGTGAAGTTCATCGCCTGCGACATGGCCATGGGCGTCATGGGCATCACCCGCGAAGAGCTGATCGACGTGGACGAGGTCGCCGGTGTCGCCACCTTCATCGCCCGCTCGAAGGAAAGCGGGCCGACGTTGTTCATCTAGGAAGAGAGCAGGATTCAGAGGTCAGGGTTCAGGGAAGACCCAAACCGCCAACCGTCCGTCTCGGATCCCCGGGCTACGGAAAAAGCGGAATATTTGAAAAACCGCCGATTCGGGGGTAGGTTGGGCAATCTTAAACCGGAGGTGAATATGAAGCAGAGCATCGGAAAATGGTTGATCGGGGCGCTGGTCGCGGGCGTGGCGTCGTTGGCGTGGTCGCAGGAGGGCGATCGGGCGCCGGTCTTGCAGTTCGAGCCGTTGCCGTACGCGTACGACGCGCTGGAGCCGTATATCGACGCGCAGACGATGGAAATCCACTACTCGCGGCACCACCAGGCCTATTTCAACAATCTGGTCAAAGCCGTGGCGGGAACGGATCTCGAAAGCCAGCCGCTGGAGGCCTACTTCGGGCGGATGAGCCAGTTACCGGCCGCGGTGCGCAACAACGGCGGCGGACATTGGAACCATACGCTCTTCTGGAAGGTCATGTCGCCCAACGGCGGCGGCATTCCCGAGGGCGATTTGCTGGCGGCGATTGAGAAGGCGTTTGGCTCGTTCGACGAATTCAAGACCCAGTTCGTGGCGGCGGCGACGGGTCGGTTCGGCAGCGGCTGGGCTTGGCTGGCCGTGGATGAAAGCGGTGAGTTGTTCATTTCCTCGACGCCGAACCAGGACAATCCCCTGATGGACGTGGCCGAAAAACACGGCGCGCCGATCCTGGGCCTGGACATCTGGGAACACGCCTACTACCTAAAGTACCAGAACAAGCGCGCGGACTATGTCGCCGCGTTCTGGAACATCGTCAACTGGCCCGAAGTCGCCGCACGCTACGCCGCGGCGAAGAAATAACCCGATTCACAGGCTGAACCGGCCGGGACGGCGCGAAAGCGCCGTCCATTTATTTGAAGGCCGGGGCGTGGACCCGGTTAGAACGAACAGCCGATCAACCACGAATGAACGGATGGTCACGGATGAGATCGTAGGCAGGGCGGGTTGGTTCAACCCGCCGGGATCGGACAACGGCTGTCAGATCGATTGTAGGCCAGGGCATTGACCTGGCTGGATCGATTGGCTCAGCCCTATTCGTTTGAGTCGGACTTCCGTAAAAACTTGAGAATATTAGGCGCATTGAGTAGGATTCCACCGTCATGAAAGTGGCCCGCAACCAGTTGTCGATTGCCAAACTCCACGCCAAGGCACCCGACCGGCGCTATTGGTTGGGTCTTTCGGCCAGCGAGCGGTTGCGCGTGGTGCAGATCAACCGGCAGGTAGCTTATGGCCGAGCAAACGTTGCCCGACGACTTCAAAGAATTCTTGAAGTTGCTGAACGAAACTGAAGTCCGGTATCTGCTCGTGGAGGGGTACGCGGTCGGCTTTCACGGCTATCCGCGCGCTACGGCCGATATGGACGTGTGGGTGGCCGTTTCGCCCGACAATGCGGCCAAACTGGTGGAGGTATTCCAGCGTTTTGGCATGACGGATCCTCGATTGTCTCCCGCCCTTTTCCAGGAGCAGGGTAAGATCATTCGCATGGGCGTGCCCCCCATGCGCATCGAGGTGCTGACCGAAATCGACGGCGTCGCATTCGACGAGTGCCATGCCGCCCGCGTCGAGGCGGAAATCGACGGTCAAACCGTTCCGTTGATTTCCCGGGAACATCTTCTCCGGAACAAACGGGCTGCGGGCCGCCACAAGGACCTCGACGACGTCGAAAACCTGGAAGAGATGGGCGAGGGCTGAAGAACAGTCGGACGGAGCGGGTGCGGGCCAGGGCGTCGATCCGGCCGGATCCGGAGCGGATAGCCATTTTTTCGCCAAGAACGCCAAGGCCGCGAAGAAGGGGAACCTTTTAACGCAAGGGGCGCAAACGGCGCGAAAGGAACGCAAACGCCGGATTTATGTCGGGCGGCTTTTGGGCTGGATTGGGAAGGCGGGGGCTGGTAGCGCGAGGGCACTTGGGATGCGGAACATTCGGCATCCCGGAGCGTGAATCCAAACAAGAGAACAAGCAGAGAATCCATAGACCTTTCGAAAATTTGATACGTTAACGCGCAGTATCGTTTCTCTCACAAACTGGCAGTTTTACACTGGAACGACCTGAGCGGAGGCGTGCCCGTATGGGCGCGGCTCCGGTTTGTGTCCCAGTGGAGGCATGCCAGCGCCTTGAGAGAGACGCGAGTTGGAGTTCGCGCCTCTTTCTTTTCGGCGCGGGTTTCAAATTCCGCCATGCCCGCCCGAAAAACAAAATCCAATACCATCCAGCGCGACCAGCTCTATGATTTGTTTAGCCGCAATCTGAAACGCCTGCGCCAAGAAGCGGGCCTGAAAATGAACGCGGCGGCAGATGCCCTCGGCGTCGGCAAGTCCACCTGGAGCCAGCGGGAATCCGGCGAACGCTTCCCCACCGGCGAAATGCTCGCCGCCATCGCAGATTGCCTACAAGCCCGCCCGTGTACGTTCCTGCAAGAAACTGAAAATGATTACACCAGCAAAGTTCACATAGTGTGAACCACGCATGCTTGCATATTATGCACATTCAACCTGAAAATTAATAGTAATGAGAGCAGAAGGCATGACTATGGCTGCCAAAACGATTGGATTGAAGTTCAAGGACTTCCTAAAGTGGTTGGAGCGAAGATGCCGGACAGTATACTGCACGGCCAACCTTGGGCATAGAGGCGCCGGCATTAAGGCGACCTACAGAAATAGCTGCCTATTCTTGATATGGGGTGACCGCGGTGGGAAGGGTTCCCTGAAAGACGATGTCCTTCGGGTGATTTTCGACCGATACACGAAATTAGGAAAGCGGTGCACCATGGCCGGGCAGTATGCGCTGGGGAAATTTAAGGTGTGTCCAAACAAAATCATGGCCCCTTTTGTCCCTGCGCTGATTCGCGACTATGAATATGAACTATATTTGGCTGGAAAAATCTAAACGAGAAACAGGAGATAACGACCATGAGCGAAAAAATAATTGGACAGACAATAAAGAGCAAAAATATTGGCGCCTGGATCATTGGCGCCATGTGCGTGATTGGTGTATGTGGTGCATGTGGAGGCAGGGAGGCAAAAGGTCAATTGGCTATAAAAGGCCTTTCTGTCGGAATGGATATTGCCGAGGCAAAAACGGTTTGTATGGATTTGCTGAAAGATTGCGTCGCACTCGACAACGGAGCAGTTCCAATTATTTCAAAAGATCAGGATATTGGAGGGATTGATATATGGGAAGTCGGTGTGTCTGGCGGCAAGCAAGTGCTTATTTCCGCTGCGAGCGGAAAAAGTCAGGATCCAATAGTTGCGGCATATGGGGGAAAAAAGATTATGGAGGGAGCCATAGGGTTTGATGCTTTTGGAAAAAGTTACCGGTTTTGGCTTCTCAGGGGCACTGGTCAAATATTTATTTGGCAGCACTGAAATGGAAGCATCTGATTTTGTGGAGCAATTCGCCAAGTCTAACAATATTCCTGAATTCAATGTAGCGGATGACTTTTCCTATTGGTATTACGACAGTCCGGAGAATGTACGGATTAAGATAGATTCAGATCAAAAGCTAAGCGTTAGAAAAGTTCAGAAACAGAGTTTCAATTGAGGCAACTAGGTGGTTGTTTCAAACGCGGCTGTCTTGGCCTGTTATCTCTGCTTGGGCTTTTGGTTGGGTTGCTTCTCATCGGATTTGGGATTGCGTTGGTGATTTCCGGCTTAAGGGATTAGGGGGCGGCAACTGTCCGGTACGGCGGAGGCGAAGTTGGCTCCCCTGCCGCGCAAGGCGGCAGGGCCCGCCGGAGGGGCTGAAGCCGCCCTGCCACCTTGCGTGGCAGGAGGCGAACTTGGGGCTCCTGCCGGGCAAGCCGGCAGGGGGGGGCGAACGAACAGCCCAGTCGGCAGGGGGCAGCTTCTCACACGACGTAGGTCGTGGAGGCGGTCGAGCCGCCTTGGCCGGTCCAATTGACGTGGAAGAACTGTCCGCGGGGCTGGTCGATGCGCTCGAAGGTGTGGGCGCCGAAGTAGTCGCGCTGGGCCTGGAGCAGATTTGCGGGCAGGCGCGCGCAGCGGTAGGCGTCGTAGTAGTTGAGTGCGGTGGAAATGGCGGGCAGGGGAATGCTGAGCTCGACGGCGGATTTCACGATACGCCGCCAGGCGGCCTGCGCGTCGGCGGCGACTTTCTGGAAGTACGGCGCAAGGAGGAGGTTCGCCAGCGCGGGATCGGCGTCGAAGGCTTCCGTGATCTTGCCGAGGAAGCGGGCGCGGATGATGCACCCGCCGCGCCAGAGCAGGGCGACGTTGCCGAAGTTGAGGTTCCACTTGTATTCGGCGGAGGCCGCGCGCAGGAGCTGGAAGCCCTGGGCGTAGGAGCAGATCTTGGCGGCGTAGACGGCCTGCTCGAGATCGGCGAGGAAGCGCGCCTTGTCGCCCGTGAACTTCCCGGAAGGGCCGGCGAGCACCTTGGATGCGGCGACGCGTTCGTCCTTGATGGCGGAGAGGCAGCGGGCGAAGACGGCTTCGGCGATCTGCGGAATGCCGACGCCGAAATCGAGCCCGGCCTGCGAGGTCCACTTGCCGGTGCCCTTCTGGCCGGCGACGTCGAGGATGACATCCACCATGGGTTTGCCCGTTTCGTCGTCGGTCTTGGCGAGGACTTCGGCGGTGATTTCGACGAGGTAGGAATCGAGCGCGCCTTGATTCCACTTGCGGAAGACGGCGGCCATCTCGGCGGGGGCCATGCCGAGGCCTTGCGACATCAGGTGGTAGGCTTCGGCGATGAGTTGCATGTCGCCGTATTCGATGCCGTTGTGGACCATCTTTACGAAGTGGCCGGCGCCGTCAGGGCCAAGCCATTCGCAGCAGGGGACGCCGTCGACCTTGGCGGCGATGGCTTGGAAAATCGGCTTGATATGCGGCCAGGCCTCTGTGTCGCCGCCGGGCATGATGGAGGGGCCTTTGAGCGCGCCTTCCTCGCCGCCGGAAACGCCGGCGCCGACGTAGAGCAGGCCGCGCTTGGCGGCCATGTCGCGGCGGCGGACGGTGTCAGGATAATGGCTGTTGCCGCCATCGATCAGAATATCGCCGGGTTCGAGCAGCGGGCAGAGTTCGCCGATCAGGTCGTCCACGGGGCGGCCGGCGCGAACCATCATCATGATCTTGCGCGGGCGGGCGAGGGCCGCGACGAATTCCGGGATGGACCGGCAGCCGATCAGGTTTTTGCCCTGGCCGCGGCCGCCGACGAAGGCAGCGACCTTCTCGACGGTGCGGTTGAAGCATGCGACGGTGAAGCCGCGGCTTTCCATGTTGAGGATGAGGTTTTCGCCCATGACGGCGAGACCGACGACCCCGATGTCCGCTTGCGATTTCATGTGGGGGATTCCTTTCAAATTAAACAGCCAACAGCCCCGCGCCCAGCGGGCGCAGCTACAGGAACAGCCCCGGCCTCAGCGAGGCCGGCTACAACGACAGCCGAACAGCCGCGGACGGCACGGCGTGCCGTCCCTACCTGCAAATCTGAAGTCATAACAAGCATCCTTCTTCGCCGCAGCCGTAGCGCCAGACGTGGCCGGTGCGGGCGAGGAGTTCGTCGGCGGCGGCTGGGCCCCAGGTCTTGGGGGCGTAGGGATGGAGCGGAGAGATGTTCGGAGTCTTTTCCCAGCCGGCGAGGACGGGATCGAGGAGGGCCCAGGCGATTTCGATGCCGTCGCTGCGGGCGAAGAGCGAGGCGTCGCCCTTGAGCGCGTCGAGGAGCAAGCGTTCGTAGGCGTCGGGGAGGGCAATGTCGGGGAAGGCGTCGCGGTAGCTGAAATCCATGCGGGCGGAGCGCGATTCGGCGACGGTGTCGGGCACTTTGGTTTCGAAGCGCAGGTGGATGCCTTCCTCGGGCTGGACGCAGATGGAGAGCATGTTGGGGGTGAAGGACTGGTTGGCGCCGAGGCCGAACATGACGTCGGGCGGCGCCTGGAATTCGACGATGATGGAGCTGGTGCGGTTGGCCATGGCCTTGCCGGAACGGAGATAGAACGGCACGCCCTTCCAGCGCCAGTTGTCGATGCACAGCTTGAGGGCGGCGTAGGTGGGCGTCTGCGAATCGCGCGCGACGCGTTCGGCAGCGCGGTAGCCTTCGTACTGGCCGCGGACGGTATCCTCGAGGCGGATGGGGCGGATGTTGCCGAGGACCTTGGCCTTCTCGTTGCGGACGGCGTTGGCGTCGAGCGAGGCGGGCGGCTCCATGGCGACGAGCGAAAGCAATTGCAGCAGGTGGTTCTGGAACATGTCGCGCAGGACGCCGGCCTGGTCGTAGTAGCCGCCGCGGGAGCCGACATCGACGTTTTCGGCCACGGTGATCTGAATGTTGGAGACGTAGCGCCGGTTCCAGACGGGCTCGAAGAGCGTATTGGCGAACCGCAGGAACATGATGTTCTGGGCGGTTTCCTTTCCGAGGTAGTGGTCGATGCGGTAGACCTGGTGCTCGCGGAAGGAGGCATGGATGCGGTGGTTGAGGGCTTCGGCGGACGGCAGGTCATGACCGAAAGGCTTTTCGATGACAACGCGGCGCCAGCCTTCGGTTTCGGCGTTCATGCCGGCGGCAGCGAGGGCGTCGCAGGCCGGGCCGTAATGCTCGGGGGCGGTGGCGAGATAGTAGAGGCGGTTGGCGGGCTTGCCTTCGATCTCGCGCAGGCGCGCGTCAACTTTCGGAAAATCGGCGGGCACTTCGAGATCGCCGCGGACGTAGTGCAGGCGGCCGGCGAAATCGTGCCAGACCTTATCGTCGAAGGTGCCGCCGAATTTCTTCACGCCGTCGAGGACGTGCTCGCGAAAGTAGTCGGTGGACCAGTCGCGGCGGGCGACGCCGACGATGCGGGTGCGGTCCCACAGGCGGCCCTTTTTGCGGTTGCGGTAGAGGGCGGGGATGAGCTTGCGGTGCGTCAGGTCGCCGGTGGCGCCGAAGATGACGATGGTGGTGGCGTCGGCCTGGGGGATCTCGTTGCTCATGGGGACTCCTTCAGGTAGGCGGCGGCGGCGCGGTCGAGCCACCAGCGCGGGGAACCGGACAGCCGTTGCGCGGGCAGGTCGCCGGGCGCGGAAAAAAGACGGCCGACGACGGCGGCCTTGCCGGCGCCGGCGGCGACGACGAAGGTTTGGCGCGCGGAATTCAGCACGGGCAAGGTCAGCGTGGCACGGTCGGGCGGCGGCTTGGGCGCGCCGTGGACGTCCGCGACGAGGCGCTGCGTTTCCCGCAGCGCGGGATTTCCGGAAAAGAGCGATGCGACGTGGCCGTCCTCGCCGACGCCGAGCAAAACGAGGTCGAGGGGCAGGAAGGGGGCGAGTTCCTTTTCGTACTCGGCGGCCGACCCGCGCAGCGGATGGACCCGGGCGCCGGCGAGCTTGGGCAGGAGTTCCATTTCGGCGAGGCGGAAATTGCTCTGAGGATCGGAGAGCGGCACGCGGCGTTCGTCGGTCCAGAAAACGTGCCAGTTGGCGGCGGCGACCGGTGCCGCCAGGCCGTGGGCGAGAAGGGAGACGACGGACCCACCGGGGATGGCCAGCGCGAACCGGCGGCGGGCGGAAATGGCCTCGGCGGCGCAGGCGGCCACGCGGATGGCCAGCGCGGAGGCGAGGGTTTCGCAGTCGTTGAAGATGTCAAAGGCGGGCGGCATGCGGAGGATAATATGGCTCATGCTTGCCGTTTTTGCCAGCAACCTTCGCGATAAGTCACGACCAGAAGACAAGTTGTATCCGGTTTAACTCTGTGGAGAGCGGTTTGTAGACCGTTTGCCGGAGGATTTTACCGATTTAGCCTGCGCCGGAGCATGAGGATTTGTTGCAGAATATTCCGAATGACGTTCAGCAACGAGGGGAACCTTGGCCCATTGCGGCGGAAATAGGATCCGGCCGCCGCCGCGCTCAAATTCATCCACGAAAGAAGAAATCAGGATGCGAATCAAGGCGGAGGGTGAAAGACCCAACGCCGCCGCAGTCATTTGAAGTCGAATTTTGGTTTCAGACTCCAATCTAACCGGAAGAGCAGCTTCTTTGCGCATGGTCAGAATCATATCACAACTCCTGATGATGCGTATATTTCCAAACTTTTTCCAATATATTAGCGGTTGACAATGTGTAGATCAATGTAATACATCTTCGCGTCATGAAGCTCAATGAGCGGTCGGAGAATCTGCAAGTGGTCTTGCCGGGGGAACTGAAGGCGAGGTTGAGCAAAGTAGCTGAAAATCTTCGGCTTTCAATAACCGAAGTGATCAATTTGGCGGTGGTTACGCAATTAAAAATCATTGAGAAAATGCCAGAGGGCTTGCCGCGCAACTGCCGCGGATTAACGAAGAGAAAACAAAGAAGGATCATTCAATGAAATCGTTTCGCATGCTGATGGGTATCGTGGGAATGCTGGTGCTGACGTTGAGCAAGGTTCAAGGTGCGGATGAAAGCGCTAAACCGCTTCGAGTCGGCGTGACCGCCAAAGCGGATTGGATGAATATCGGCTTCCGCCCGGGTTTGAAGATACTAATGATGGATCGATTTGCCGCGGAGGCCTACTACGTCGGTTTGGGCGGGGATTACACCGGGTACACCGTTCGGGGCATGTACCTTTTCCCCGCACTTTGGGAACAGGAATCGATCCGGTTGCGGCCATATGCGGGCCTTGGATTTTCCAGCGTTGAGCAGGAAATCGAATACGGCGGCAGCGCAAATTACAATTATTCCGGATATCAGGCGGGGTATACGGCCAGGGCAAAATACACGTATGAAGGCAGCGGGCCGGTTGTGTTTGCTGGTGTCCAAATCAATCCGATCAAGACGGTTCCCAATTTGGTGTTTGAAGCCGAACTGTTGTATTCGATTTTCGACGTTGAACTCGACGCCGAAGCATCCGCCCGGGGAACCGGGGCGATTTCCGGCGCTGCGGCGCATGGCTCTGCCCATGCTGAATCCGATTATGACGAGCTCGGTCTTGTGCTTGGCATCTCCTACTATTTTTAAGGCGATAGCCACAGCATAGGCGACATCCATGAGCACCCCTATAATCCTTCGGGATTTCAAGTTCACTCGTGATTTTAGGCAGATTCGCTGGGGCGCAACCCTGGGCTACAACCTGCTTCGTTCGTTGTGTGCCGGAATCGTTATTGGCGTGATCATGCTGGTCTTTCCGCAGGCACCCGATGAGCGTATGACCGCCGTGTTTGCCCCGCTGATCTGGCCCATCGGCTATATCTGCATGTTTCTGCCGCTCGGGCTGGTATGCTCGCTGCTGCGGGGACTGCCATTCGTCGGGATCATTGCGGCGTTCTTTTCCATCATCGCGGTATCCCTGGGCGACCCGCTGGTTTGCCTGATTCACAAAATATTCCCGAAAGCGGTTCCCGTCGATGCGCCTCCGTTGTTCAGTCTATACCTGATTTTCTGGGTGCTGGATGCCCCGGAAATATCCTTGGCATAGCTCGCGCCGATTCAAATTCAGAAAAAGGAGAAGATCAAATGGCGACATGCAAGGAATGCAAGGGAAAGGGGTCTGTTCCGTGTCCGGATTGCAAAGGCAAAGGGAAAAAAGACTGCGGGGGATTTCTCTCCAGCGATTGGCGCGAGTGCAAGCATTGTGGCGGTTCCGGAAAAAAGAAGTGCGGCGTGTGCAACGGCCGCGGATCCATTCCCCTGTAACCTAAGGAAAGAAAGGTCTGAATATGGGTTTGTTCGATAGCTTCAAGACAAAAGTGCAACCAGCCTTTAATCCCCAAAAGGCCATCATGACGGTGGTTGTGGCCGCGATCCGGGTGGACGGGAACGTGTCGGACGAGGAAATCGCCCGTTTGCGCTCCATGTGCGCGCGCAGTCCCGTTTTCGCGTCCAACACCAAAGGCGAAGATGACGCCGTCATTGATTTTGCTCTGAATGTCACGGATCAGCTGGGCATGGGGGCCATCGAAAAAGCGGCGGAAGCCTTGAAACCGGAATTGCGGGAAACCGCGTTTGCATTTGCCGTTGAGATGGTTTTGGCAGATGGGATGGTCGGGCAGGAGGAAGAAGCCTTTATTGCGAAACTGGCACAACTTCTCGGAATTCATGAGGAATTGGGGCGGGCAGTTATCCAGGTGACCATGATTCGCGCGCGCGGAGTGTAATCCGCACTGGTTCAACCAATAATGGGAATGCAGACGATTAATTAGGCGGCCGCGAATTTGCATATGGGAGCGGGCCGTGGACATCATTCTGGCGCGTGCGCCCGTATCCATCGGTCAAAACCGCAGCAGAAAGGGCCGGATGTCATGAAAGCGATTCGGTTAAGACGGGTGGGACCTTGGGTTGGGCGTGACGGATTACTTCTGAGCGCCTGCCCGCCAGCCATTAATTTGTGCGCGTTGAAACACGCCCTCATCCTTCTGGTTGTTTCCTCCTTGCCTTGGACCGCTTGCGCGACGCCACCGGCGAACGACAACTTCGATTCACCCGCCGTCATCGACGGCTTTCCCGCCACGGCCCATGGCAGCAATATCGAGGCCACCGTTGAATCCGGCGAATCCCTGCCCGACGGCTATGAATTCTACGCCGTTCGATCCGTCTGGTTTTCCTGGACCGCTCCGACCAGCGGGCTGGTTCAAATCGACACGTTCGGCAGCCATGCAGATGGGGATTGGTGGGATCCCGACTTTCCGCTTTTCAAGCCGAATCCCTCCGTCTGGACCGGCGATAGCCTTGAAACTCTGGTCGAGGTCCGGTGCGGCGGCACCCAGCAAAGCCGCTACCTCAACGTCGCGTCGGGCACCGCCTACCGCATCGCTGTTTTCGGCCTGGCAAACGACAGTCTTGACAGAGGACAGATCGTTCTTCGAATCGCGAACGATGACTCCGCCCGCATTTCCGGCGCCGTCACGGATACCAATGGAGTTCCCTTGTCGGGCATCCTGGTGCAGGCCAACCACGAAAACGAATTTGGGAACTGGTATGGGAAAAGCGCCTGGGCTTTCACCGACGAAGCGGGCAACTACGCGATCCGCGGCCTGTCCAACGGCACCTATCGCGTCGGCTTTTACGATTGGGCACATCGCGAGTCTTTCGCCGAATACATCACCGAATTCTACGACGATGTATGCGACGAACCCTGGTATGACGGCAGTCCCGACGAAGCCGGCGTGACCGACTTGGTCATCGCCAACGGCGAATCCATCTCCGGCATCGATGCCGCGCTTGCCGATGCCGCTGAAATCTCGGGCACCGTTACCGGTCCCGACGGCACCACGCCGTTGGAAGGCATCGCAGTGTATTGTTGGCCGCCGGGCTTCTCACTGCCACTCGCGTGGGCCTTGACCGATCAAAACGGCAGGTATTTCCTGGGCGGTCTCGCGCCCGACGCATACGATCTGCGCATCGACGATGACGGCGACAATTTTATCGGCTGGCATGGGCATGTCGTCGCCGAAAGCGCCCGCCTCACGATGCTCGATGTCTCGCTGGCTCTGGCCTCGAAGATTTCCGGTACCGTCACGGGTCCGGATGGCGTGACTCTTTGGGGCGTTAGCGTCAGCGCCTACCGATGGTCGGGATCGGATTGGGAATGGTGGTATCCGGGAATCGATTATGATTGGATCGATTCGGCCGGCGCCTACACCGTCGGCGGCCTCACCGCCGGCGTCTATCGAATCGAATTCTTTGTCTACTTTTCTGCCGGTGATTTCGTTGGCGAATTTTACGACGATGTTGACTCGCTGGAGGCCGCGCGCGACATCGTGGTGCCCGCCGTCGCCACGGTTACTGGCTTCAACGCCCAGTTGGAGTTTGCACGGCCGGAGCTGGTGAGTTTGCAAGCGGGGACCAACGGCATGGATGTGGTCTTCGCTGGCGTGGAAGGTCGCGACTACATTCTGCAGCGCGGCGACTTGGCGAGCAATGTCTGGGTAGATGTCGGTTCGCCAATCACATGCGTTTTCGGCAACAACGTCTTGAATGATGACACAAGCGCGCCCTGGTCATTCTGGCGCGTGCGCCGGTATGGGGTTTTTGATTTTGGGAGGGAAGGTCAGGCGCGGGAAGGGAAATCGAGGTAGAGGACTGCGGGGGTCTGCTTCCAGGCACGCGCGGCTTGGAGGTGGGCGAGGACGCGGAGGCAGAAGGCGCGGATCGCAGCGGCATCGAGGGGCGCGGTCAGCGAATGGGTTTTTCTTTTCCGGCGGCGGCGCGGGGTGGGGGCGAAGCCGGCGGCGTAGAGCCCGCGCAGCCCGAGGAGCCCGGCGCCGGAAAAGTCGTCCCACGCGGGTGCGAGCTGTTCGAGCAGCGCGCGCAGGCCCGGCAGCAGCGTGATTTCGAGCCAGCCGGCCTGCTCCTTGCGCAGGCGGCGGAAATCGAGGGTCCACAAAATGCGGCCTTCGGCGGTGAGGGTGCGGGCGGGGCGGACGAGGCGCGAAGCGAAGAGCTGCCAGACGATCAGCGGAACGGGCCCGGGCCAGACGTCGGGATCGAAGACGGGCAAATCGACCTGGTCCGGCAGATGGGCCGCGGCCCAGCGGCGGGCGGCGTCGCTTTGGCGGAGCGTGCGGAGCGCGCGGTAGATGAGCAGGTGCAGATAATCGTCGGGCAGCGGCGGCGCGAGGCGCTGGTCCGCCAGGAACTGGACGACGGCGGCGGAAACGGCCTCGGCGACGGCGGCATCCAGCGCGGAGCCGCGGATCAGCTTCTCCAGATGGGTCCGAAGTACGCCGCGGAGATCGTCGCTGGAAGGAATCGGAATCATGCGGAAAAGTTTTCCACGCAATGGAAAAATGTTTTGCCGTTTTTCCACACAATGGAAAAATGTTTTGGGATTTTTCCACACTGTGGAAAACTTTTTTCCACAGTGTGGAAAAACCGATGGGCGGCGATTTCGCGCATGGGGAGAGGGGGCCGGGAGTTACTGGCGGCCGATGAGGTTTTCGATTTCGGAGAGGAACTGGGAGGCGTCGCGGAAGCGGCGGTAGACGGAGGCGAAGCGCAGGAAGGCGACTTCGTCGACCTTTTCGAGCTTGTCCATGACCTTGCGGCCGATGACGGTGGAGGGGACTTCGCGTTCGTACTCGGTTTCGATTTCGCGGACGACGTCGTCGACGAGGACGTCCATCTGGGGGGCGGAGATGGGCCGCTTGACGGCGGCGTGGCAGACGGCGGCGCGGAGCTTGTCGCGCGAGAAATTTTCACGGCGGCCGTCGCGCTTGAGGACGACCAGGACGGCCTTGACGACCTCTTCATAGGTGGTGAAGCGGTGGCCGCACTGGGCGCAGACGCGGCGGCGGCGGATGACATCGCCGTTGCGGATGGCGCGCGAGTCGATCACCTTGTCGTTGGTTTGGGCACACTTGGGGCAGCGCATGGCGGAAGTGTGCGAGGGGGGGCGGGGGAAGTCAAGCGCAGGGAGGCTTGCAATCCGCGGGGCGGCTTGGGATGATCAGGGCCATGGATGAACGCGACGACCACGGGATGCGGATCTACCTGCGGGAGATCGGGCAGGTGGAGTTGCTGACGCCCGAACAGGAAGTGAAACTGGCGCGGCGGATCAAACGGGGCGATGAGAAGGCCCGGCAGCAGATGATTCGCGCGAACCTGCGGCTGGTGGTGAAGATCGCGGGGGATTACGCCCGGCTGGGGCTGCCGCTGCTGGACCTGATCAGCGAGGGGAACCTGGGGCTGATGAAGGCGGTGGACCGGTTTGATCCGAAGAAGGGCGGCAAGCTGAGCACGTACGCAGCGTGGTGGATCAAGCAGGGCATCCGGCGGGCGCTGGCGAACCAGGGCAAGACGATCCGCCTGCCGTCGCACATGGTGGACAAGCTGTTCCGCATGCGGCGGACGCAGGAAGTGCTGTCGCACGAACTGGGCCGCGCGCCCACGGCGGCGGAGCTGGCCCAGCGGCTGGACGTGCCGGAAAAGACGGTGCAGTACTGGCTGGAGGTATCGCAACGGCCGACCTCGCTGGATGTTCCGCTGGGGGAGGACGGGCGGGAAAACCTGGGCGATACCATCGGGGACACCCGGGCCAAATCGCCGTTCGACGAGTTGAACGATCAGCAATTGCTCGAGGAGATGGCCGAGTACGTGAAGACCCTGACAGCCCGGGAGCAGCTGATCCTGGAGCGGCGGTTCGGGCTGAACGGAAAGTCGTCGGAATCGCTGGAGGAGGTGGGGGCGCGGCTTGGGATCACGCGGGAGCGGGTGCGTCAGATCCAAAACCAGGCGCTGGCCACGCTGCGGGAGAAAATGCTGGGGGGCTGAGCGGTCCCGCCCGCCCGGCGTCGCCCGCCGGACACGGCCCGGTTTTTCAAGGAGACAAACATGGCAGAACCCACGAATGGCGAAATCCGGATGGATGCGGCGAACCTCTACCGGGAGGAAAGTTATACCGATTTGAAGGCGGGCACGTTGCGCAAGCTGGTGCCGGTGAAGCCGGACGGGACGGATGATCCGGCGCGCGCGCCGGTGTTTTCGGTGGCGACCCAGGTCATGACGCCGGCCGGCATCCTGCCGCTGAGCGGGGAAGTGGCCGGGGCGAAGACGCTGGAGGAGGCAGTGGCGGGTTTTTCCGCGGCGATCAAGCAGGCGCTGGCGGATCTGCGGGAGGAAATGGAGGCCGTTCAGCGGGAACGGGCGTCGCAGATCGTGGTGCCAGGGCGCAACACTCCACCGCCCCCGCCGGACCTGCTGATGCGCTGAGTGCGCGGGTCCGGGGGCTCAGGCGGAATTGATCCGGAGCCGGGCGGCGGGGACAAGGATATCCAGCAGATGCCGCAGGGCGGCCTCAACGGCGGCGGCGCGGATCTCGGCCCGGGCACCGGGGAAGTGGTGTTCGAAAGTCGCGGTGCCGGACGGAGAGGCGACGGCCATGTGGATAAGCCCGACGGGTACTTCGGGAGTGCCCCCGTCCGGGCCGGCAATGCCGGTGATGGAGATGGCGAAGTCGGCGCCGGCGCGCAGGCGGGCGCCTTCGGCCATGGCCCGGGCGGTCTCGGCACTGACGGCGCCATGGGCGTCCAGCCGGCCCGGCGGGATTCCCAGCAGGGCGATCTTGAGCGAGTTGGCATAGGCCACGACACCGCCGAGATACCAGGCGGAGCTGCCGGGCAGTTCGGTGAGCGCGGCGCCCAGGAGGCCGCCGGTGCAGGATTCCGCCGTGGCCAGGGTCTGCCGGCGCGCGCACAGGACAGCGGCAATTTGCGGAAGGAGTGGTTCCATGCGCACAATCTACCCGGCGCGGCGCGCCATGGAAAGTCTGTACGCGACAATTTCCCGTTCCTATGGCAGACTGACTCGCCTATGAAAACGATACTGGTGACGGGTTCAGGCGGCTTGGTGGGATCGGAAACGGCGCGGCATTTCGGGCGCAAGGGGTGGCGCGTCCTCGGCGTGGACAACAATCTGCGGGAATACTTCTTCGGTCCGGAGGCCTCGACGAAATGGGCCGTGGAGAAATTGCGGCGGGAGCTGCCGGAAGCGTTTACGGCGGTTGCGGCGGACATCCGCGATTTTGACGCGATGCGGAAGGTGTTCGAACAAGCCGGGCAAATCGATCTGGTGGTGCACACGGCGGCGCAGCCGTCGCACGACTGGGCCGCGCGCGAGCCGTTCACGGATTTCGGCGTGAATGCCCAGGGCACGCTGAACCTGCTGGAAGCCACGCGCCAATGCGCGCCGGAGGCGGTATTCATCTTCACGTCGACGAACAAGGTCTACGGCGATACCCCGAACCGCCTGCCGCTGGAGGAGCGGGCCACGCGCTGGGAATGCGTCAGCGGCCCCTATGCCGAAAAGGGCATCGACGAGACGATGAGCATCGACCAGACCACGCACTCGCTTTTCGGGGCGTCGAAGGTGGCGGCGGACGTGATGGTGCAGGAATACGGGCGCTATTTCGGGATGAAGACCGGCACGTTTCGCGGCGGCTGCCTGACGGGGCCGGGGCATTCCGGCGCGGAGCTGCACGGTTTTTTGGCCTACCTGATGAAGTGCGCGGCGACGGGGCGCGAATACCGGATTTTCGGCTACCAGGGCAAGCAGGTGCGCGACAACATCCACAGCGCGGACCTGGTGGCGTCGTTTGAGCATTTTTACGGGGCGCCGCGCCCGGGCGAAGTCTACAACATGGGCGGGAGCCGCTTCAGCCATTGCTCGATGATGGAGGCCGTGGCGCTGTGCGAGGAGATTGCCGGCCGCAAGATGAAGACGACCTATGTCGCCACCAACCGCATCGGCGATCACATCTGGTGGGTCAGCGATGTCTCCAAGTTCCAGGCGCACTATCCGGGGTGGAAGCTGACGAAAACTGTGCGCGACATCCTGGCGGAGATCCTGGAGTACAACCTGCCGCGCTGGAAACGGGAGGGCTGAGCCGGGATGGTGCCGGCGACCGCCACGTTTATTTTCTGCGACGGCCATCTGCTGGTCCGGGCCGGAGAGCTGGAGCCGGCAGGGGCGGCGACGCTGGCGGAACTGCGGCGGACCCGCGCGGTGCTGGATGAGTTCACGGTGCGGCCCCGGGGCGATCTGGCCGTGGCGGTTTCCGGCGCGGCGGAGACGCCCCCGCCGGGCTGTGAATGGGTGCGGCTGCGGGCGTTGATCGGCGCGGAGGCGCCCCGGGCGGGCCCGGCCTGCCGGGCGCTGGGGATGGTGAACTGGCGCGCGACGCACCGGTTCTGCGGGCGGTGCGGCGGACCGCTGGCGGAGCATCCGGCGGACGCGGCGGGAACCTGCGCCGCCTGCGGGCAAGTGGAGTATCCAAGCCTGGCGCCGGCGGTGATCATGCGCGTGGAGAAGGCCGGGCAGATCCTGCTGGCGCGGCACGTGCAACGGATCCCCGACCTCTGGACCTGCCTGGCGGGCTACGTGGAGCTGGGCGAATCCCTCGAGGATTGCGTGCGGCGCGAGGTCCGCGAAGAGGCCGGGATCGAGGTGGCGGACATCCGCTATGTGGCCAGCCAGCCCTGGCCGTATCCGAATCAGTTGATGGTCGGCTTCGTTGCCCAGTGGAAATCCGGCGAACTGCAACTGCAACCCGAGGAACTGGCGGAGGCCCGCTGGTTCGATCCCGCGGACCTGCCGACTATTCCGCCGAAGGGCTCGATGGCCTGGCGGCTGATTCGGGGCGCTTTCTAGAGGACACGCGGCCGCAGGACGGGACGGTCAGCCCTGCATGAAATAGTTGTCGCGCCGTTCGCGGGCGAGGGTTGTGGCTTCGCCGTGGCCGGGATAGACGGTCCAGTCTCCGTCGAGCGTGGCAAGCTTGCGGAGCGAGCGGGTCAAGGCGCGGGGATCGCCGCCGGGCAGGTCGGTGCGGCCGGCGGCGCCGCGAAAGAGGGTGTCGCCGGTAAAAAGCGCGCGGTCCGGTTCCAGCCGCCAGCAGATGCCGCCGGGCGTATGGCCGGGGGTGGCCAGAACGGTCCAGCGGGCGCCGGCCAGTTCGAAGACGGCGCCATCCGGCGCGGACACGACGGGGCTGCGGGGCGTCCGCGGGGCTTCGTAGAATCCCGGCAGGTTGTTGCGGGACGAGAAGCACCATGCGGCATCGTCCGGATGAACATGGATGGGCGCGGGAAAGACATCGCAGAGCCCGGCGAGCGCCGTGAGGTGGTCCACATGGCCGTGGGTGAGGAGATAGGCGACCACGGTGACGCCGGTTTCCTTCAGCCACGCGATCAGTTGCGGGGCATCGTCGCCGGGATCGATCACGACGGCCTGGCGCGTGTCGGGATGCGAGACCAGGTAACAATTTTCTTCGATAAAACCGGTCACCCGTGTTTCAATGTTCATGGCATGAAACCAGCAGATTCGAATCGGCCCGTCAAGGATGGAGCAGACGCGGTCTTGTCGGTGGCGGGCCTCGGGGTGGGCTATTTTCCGGAAAAGGGCCGGCGGTTGGAAGTGGTGGGAGGGGTGGACCTGGACCTGCGGGCGGGGCGCACGGTCGCGCTGGTGGGCGAAAGCGGGTGCGGGAAAAGCATTACGGCGGCGGCGCTGGGCGGGTTGCTGCCGCCTGGCATGGTCCGGGACCGCGGCGAGATTCGCTGGCGCGTCGGCGGGGATTGCAGCCCGGGGCGGGGCCTGGCGTATGTCTTCCAGGATCCGGGCGAATGCCTGGATCCGGTTTTCACCATCGGCAGCCAGATCCGCGAAGCGCTGCCCCGGGCGGAACGCCGCGGGGCCGGGAAGCGGCTGGACCGGTTGCTGCGGACGGTGGGATTCGAGGATCCGGAGCGCGTGCTGGCGAGCTATCCGCACCAGCTCTCCGGCGGCATGCAGCAGCGGGCGATGCTGGCGATGGCGCTGGCGGGGCGGCCGCGGGTGCTGGTGGCGGACGAACCGACCACGGCGCTGGACGTGACAGTCCAGGCGAAGATCCTGCGCCTGCTGGCGGAGCTGCAGCAGTTGGAACACCTGGCGGTGCTGCTGATCACACACAATCTGGCGGTGGTGGCGGAAATCGCCGACGAGGTGCTGGTGATGTATGCCGGGCGCATCGTGGAAGCGGGTCCGGTGCATATCCTGGGAAATCCGCGGCATCCCTATGTGAACGGGCTGTTGAAAGCCCTGCCGCAGTTGGGGACGGGACCCGCCCGTCTGGAGGGCATTGCAGGCACGGTGCCGCCGCTGGGCCGCCGCCCGCCGGGATGCCGGTTTCATCCGCGCTGCCCCCTGGCGCAGCCGGTCTGCCGGGAGCGGGAGCCGCCGCTAAACGGACCCGGCGACGGGCACCGGGCGGCGTGCTGGGTGCGGGAGGCAGAGGGCCCGACATGAACGCCCCGTTGCTGATGGTGGAGAATCTGCGGGTGACGTATCCCGCCGGGCGGCGGCACGTCACTGCAGTCCGCGGCGCGACCTTCACGATCGAACGCGGCCGCTGTCTCGGTGTGGCCGGCGAGAGCGGCAGCGGCAAGAGTTCCCTGGCGCGGGGCCTCCTCGGCCTGGAGACCCATGTGGCCGGCCGGGTGGTGTTCGACGGCCAGGAGGTGCTGAAACTGGATCGGGCCGGGCGGCTGCGCTTTCGCCGCCGCGCGCAAATGGTGTTTCAGGATCCGCTGGGCTCGCTGAACCCACGGATGAAAACCGGGGCGGCCCTGGCGGAAGTCCTGCGTGTCCACGGCTTGGTCGCGACCCGGGCGGAGACGGAACGCCAGGTCGCGCGCTGGCTGGAAACCGTCGGACTGGACGGGGCCTATGCCAATCGATTTCCGCACGAATTGAGCGGCGGCCAGCGGCAGCGGGTGAATTTGGCGCGCGCGCTGTGCGTCGGCGCGGAATTCCTCGTGGCGGATGAACCCGTCAGCGCGCTGGATGTCAGCGTGCAGGCGCAGGTGTTGAATCTGCTGAAGTCGCTGCAGGAGACCCGGGGCATTACCTGGATGCTGATCGGCCACGATCTGGCGGTCATGCGCCACATGGCCGACGAGGTGATGGTGATGAAAGACGGCGCCATTCTCGAGCAGGGGCCGGCGGCGGATGTTCTGGCCCGGCCCGCCCATCCGTATGCCCGGGAATTGCTGGCGGCGGTTCCGGATGTCGGCCGGGCGCTGGCGCGCCGGCGTCCGGGGGCGACAGTTTCGGATTGAATGAGACGCCTTCCGGCTGCAATGTTGCCGGGTCAGATGCACACACGCTGGACACAATGGATGGAACGGGCGGGCGGGATGCCTGCCTGGTGCCCCCGGGCGCTGGCATGGACGGCCGCGGCCGTTTTGTGGTTCGACCCCACGAGCGGAGTAGTCACGGCCATCCTGGCGGGGGCGGGCGGGTTCGGATTGTGGAACTGGCGCCGGACCCTGGTGGCCTGGAAGAATCCGGTCGGGTTGTTGTGGGGGCTGGGGGTCTTGTGGGCGCTGGCGTCGCTGGGCTGGAGTTTTCATCCGGCTGGCAGCGCCCGCGACTTGGTCAAGGCCGCGCCGATGGCGCTGGCAGCCTTGGCGGTGCCCGTGATTTTCGACCGCCCCGGGCGCGTTTGGGGCGCTGTGACGGCCAGCGCGGTCCTGATCACCGCGCGGCTGGCGCTGGATCTGGTCCGGATTTTCCGGTTGCTGGGCTGGTCGTGGGCCCTGGTGGCCGCGCGCTACCTGCATCCGTATCTCTATACGCATCCCAATGTATCGAGCATGATGGCCGGTCTCTGCGCGCTGGTATTTGCGGCCTGGTGGCTGACGGGGGCGCCCAGGCGCGGCGGCCATCTGCTGCTGGCCCTGGGCCTGGCGTTGGACCTGGTCTATTTGGGGGTGATGGCTTCGCGGGGGCCGCAGCTCATCTTTGTGCTGGCGATGCTGGCGTTCCCCCTGATTCTGTTGCCGGGCTGGCGCCTGCGGCTCGTGGCGGCAGTGCTGGCGGTGGCGTTGGGTGCGGGGCTCTGGCAGGTCCTGCCGAAGGTGAATCCGCGTTTCCGCGATCGTACGATGGTGGATTTCAACCAGCGCGGCCGGATCTGGTCCCATGTGCGGCGGCTGGCAGCCCGGCAACCGGTCCAAGGCTACGGATTCGGGAAAAAAGCGTTTGTGAAGGCGGTGTACGAGCATCCCGAAGTGCGCCCGCCGCGCGCGCCTTTCCGGTATCCGCATGCCCACAGCTACTGGCTGATGCTGGTGATTCAGGGGGGCGCGGTCGGCACGGCGCTGTGGGGCCTCGGCTGGCTGGCCCTGGTCGTCCGGCTTGGCCGGTGTGCCGCCCGGGCGGAACGCCAGGCAAAGAACTGGCTGGAGCGGCTCCGCGCCCGCCTGCTGCCGGCGCTGCTAGCGACCGGCATGGGTTTCATTCTGGTCTATGGCATCGGGGATTATCCGGACAACGTGATTCGGCACGCCCAGTTTTTCCTGGCTGGGCTGGCCCTGGCCTGGACATTGACTGTGGCCGGGCGGAGTGAACGGGTCACATGAAGATTAGCGTTCTGACCACGGTCTACAACCGGCCGGAGCATCTGCGCTTGCTGCTGGCCTCGCTGGCGGCCCAGACCCGCCCGCCCGATGAGATCATCGTGGCGGACGACGGCTCTGAGGCGGCGGCGGCCGCAGAGTACGAGCGCCAGCTTGCCGCCTGCTCGATTCCCGCGCGGACGGTGCGGCAGGAGCGCAACGGCTACCGGCTCGCCGCGGCGCGCAACCGGGCCATCGCCGCGGCCACAGGCGACTATCTGCTGTTTCTGGATTGCGACCTGGCGCTCCTGCCCGATGCCGTGGCGGTGCACGAGCGGCGGGCGGCGCCGCGCCGCTTGTTGTGCGGCCATCGGGCCCTGCTGGACGAGGGCGCCACCCAGGCGCTGTTCGCCGTCCGGCCCGCGCCCCAGGAGGCGGATTGGGAAGTCGCGTGGCGGTCGGCCGACTGCCGCGAACTGGAACTGGCGGCCCACCAGTTCGTCCGCCACGCCGCGTTTCGGCGCTGGCGTCTGGCCCGGCCGCACAAGCCCAAGCTCCTGGGCTGTCATTTCTCGTTGTTCCGCGAGGATACGGTTCGCGTGAACGGGTTCGATGAGAACTACGTGGGCTGGGGATACGAAGACGACGACCTGGCCCGGCGCCTGTACAAGGCCGGGGTGGAGCCGTTCAGCGTCATCACCGAAGCCCGCGCTTTGCATTTATGGCATCCATCGCTGGCGCCGCAGGCGCTGCGGCGGCATCGCGACCGGCCCAACCGCGCCTATTTCCGGCGCTGGCGCGTGCCGGCGTTCTGCGTGAACGGTCTGCAAAAGCCCGGTTCCACATGAACTGGTCCGAGCAGACCTGGATCGTCTGCACATGCGGGCGGGGGTGCGCCGGTGCGTTGCAGGGCGAGTTGCAGGCCCTGGGCTACACCCCGCAGGAAGTATCGCCCACAGCCGTCGGCGTGGAAGGCAACCTGCGCGACGCCATGCGGCTGAATCTGTGGCTGCGCACGGCCAACCGCGTCCTGTTCGAAGTCGCCGGGTTCGAGGTCGATTCGGCCGATGACCTGCATGCCGCCGTCCGCGACCTGCCGTGGGAGCAGTGGCTGCGAGCCGATGTGCCCTTCCATGTTCACGGCGTGGCGCAGCACGAAACCATCCGGGACTCGCGCTTTGCAGTGCTGCGCTGCAAGGACGGCATCGCCGACCGGTTTGTCGCGCGCACGGGCGCACGGCCCGATTCCACGGCGGATGCCGGCGGCGCGGCGGGCATTGCGCTGTTCTGGAAGGAACGCCATGCGCAGATTTTCCTGGATACCAGCGGGGTTCCGCTGGCCCGCCGCGGCTACCGGCTGCAGCCGGGGATCGCGCCCCTGCGCGAGACGTTGGCGGCGGCCATCCTGCTTGAAGTCGGATGGGGCCGGAATCCGGCCGAGGCCTTCGTGGGGCCCATGTGCGGCAGCGGCACCCTGGCGATCGAGGCCGCCTGGATCGCGCAGCGCCGCGCGCCCGGGCTGGACCGCGACGATTTCGCATTCCTGCGCCTGAACGGGGTGGACCTCGACGCCTGGCGGGAGCTGCAGGCCGCGGCGCGCGCGCGGTTCAGCGCCGCACCGGGCGTCTGGATTGCCGCCTCGGACATCAACCCGCAGGCGATCGCCTGCGCCCGGGAGAATGCCGCGCGCGCGGGGGCGGACGGGCTGATCCGGTTCCAGACCTGCGATTTCCGCGACACGCTCCTGCCGCGGCCGCCGGGGCTGGTGCTGATGAATCCCGAATACGGCGAACGGATGGGCACGGAAGACCGCCTGGCCGCCCACTACGAAGCCATAGGCGCGTGGCTCAAAAGCCGTGGTCAGGGCCTGCGCGCGGCAATCTTCACCGGCAACCTGGCGCTCGGCCGCCGGATCGGTCTGCATCCCCGGCGCCGGGTGGCCATGTGGAACGGCGACCTCGAATGCCGCCTCCTGGAATACGACCTCTACGCGGGCACGCGCGATCCGCGCCTGCTCCGGAAACATGGCGGAGCGCCGCCACAATAAACTTTCCATTCTCGGGCGTTGGCCTACGATGACGGCAGGATGAAACCCAGCATCCCGATCCTGTGCTACCGGAACATCTCGCCGGTGTGCGGCATCCCCCCCGGGGAGTTCCGCTCCCACCTGGAATGGCTCGATGCGCACGGCTGGCGCAGCATCTCCCTCGAACAGCTCCTGGATTATCTCAAGGGCGGCCCGCCGCCGCCGCCGCATTCCTATGCGCTGACTTTTGAGGACGATTACCTCGACAACTGGGTGCATGCCGCGCCGCTGCTGCGCGAATACGGCGTGCAGGCCGCGTTCGGCTGCGCCACCGCCTACCTGCATGACGGGCCGCGCCGCCCGGATGCCGCCACCCCCGATGCGGATCTGCGCGACCTGCCGGTGGCCCGCGATGCCTGGGGCCGCGCCATCGAGCGCAACGATCCCACGGCTTTCATGAACCGCGCCGAACTGCGCGCCCTGGTCGAAGAACAGGGCCACGGCCTGTTCGGCCACACCCACACCCATCAGGCCTGTTTCCGCGCCGCCACGCCTCTGGATGCGGCGCCTGGCGACATCCATCCCGGGGTCCACGGCATTTATCTGGAAGTGCGCAATGGCCAGCCCATGTATCCCAGCGGTTCCGCCTATGCCCACAATGGCTTCTGGCCCGCGGCCAACGATCTGCTTGATCACCAGCTCATCGCGCGCTCCACCAGCGAGCGGATCGAATTCTGCCTGAACGAATTCACCCTCTGCCGCGAGCGCCTCGAGGAAGTAACCGGCCGGCCCGCGCGCCTCATGAGCTGGCCGTGGGGTGAATACGACGATGTGGCCATCGAAGCCGCCCTGCTGGCGGGCTACGAGGGCGCGCTTTCGATGGATTGCGGGGCCAACCGGCCCGGCACGCCGCTGTTCGCCATGCGTCGCGTGCGGATGCAGGGCGGGACCGGACCCCGCGAATTGAACCGTTTGCTGTGCGTGGCCGCCAATCCGCTGCTGGCGGGCCTGTTTCGCAAGACCTACCGCCGTCCCCGCGCCTGACCGCCGCCGCTCTTCGCCGGCCGCCGCCTCCCGCCTCCAGGCCACGGCTCCAGTTCGGTGCGCGTCAGCTCCCGCAGGCGCTGGCCGCGCAGGTCGGCTTCCGTCAGCGGACCGATGCGGATCCGGCGCAGCCGGCGCACCCGCAACCCCAGCGCATCCAGCATCCGCCGGATGTGCCGGTTGCGCCCCTCGCCCAGCACGACGCGCAGGGCGGGCGCTTCGCCGGGCCCGGATGCTTCCGCCACGACATCCACGGCCCGCAGGATTTCGTCCCCCGCCGGCACGCCCGCGCGCATCGCGTCGATTTCCGCCGGGGTGGCCGGCCGGTCGGTCCACACGCGGTATTCCTTTTCCACCTCGTGGCGGGGATGGGCAAGCGCGTGGGCGAGTTCACCATCGTTGGTGAGCAGGATCAGCCCTTCGCTGTCGTAGTCGAGGCGGCCGATGGTGTAGAGCCGCAGACGCGGATCGGCACCCATCCGTACGCCCCATTCCACGATGGTGGGACGGCCCGCCGGATCGTGCGATGTGCACAGGATTCCGGCCGGCTTGTCCGCCAGATAGGTGCGGTGGGGCTCGGGCCGGATGGGACGCCCGTCCAGCTCAATCCGCTGCCGGGCGGGATCCACCCGGGTTCCCAGTTGCGTCACGACCACCCCATCCACCCGCACGCGGCCGGCGCGGATGAATTCCTCGCAGTGCCGGCGCGACCCCGCGCCCGCGGCGGCCAGGACTTTCTGCAGGCGGATGCCGGCGGGCGGGGCGGACGTCATGCGCACCGCCGGGTTGGGAAGCGGAAAATCCGGTTTTCCACACCGTGGAAAAAATCGGCTTTTTTTTCCACACTGTGGAAAAACCGGCAAAACCCGGCCGCAGCGCCGCGGGAGGTCGGGCGGGCTAGGAGCATACGGCCCCCACAAGAATATCCCGGGCGGCGCGGAAGTCGGGCGGCGGCGGGGCGGTGAAGACGCGCGGGCGGCCGGTGCGCGGATGGATGATCTCCAGGACGTGGGCGTGGAGCATCTGGCGGGGGATTTTCCAATCCGCGGGCAGGCCGTGCCGGGCGCGGCCGTAGGTGGTATCGCCCGCGACGGGATGCCCGAGGCGAGCCAGATGCACGCGGATCTGATGGGTGCGGCCGGTTTCGATGCACACGCGAACCAGGGCGGCCTGCGCACCGGTGGCCAGGGTTTCATAGCGGGTGACGGCGTGGCGGCCGCGCGGCGTCACCGCCATTTTCTTGCGGTTGACGGGGTGGCGGCCAATCGGCAGTTCGATCCGGCCGGCGGCCGGCCGGGGCGTGCCCCAGACCAGGGCGAGGTATTCCTTGGCGACGGTGTGCGCCGAAAACTGCGCGACGAGATGGGCCATGGCCTGTTCGGTCTTGGCCACCACGAGCACCCCGCTGGTGTCTTTGTCGAGCCGGTGCACGATGCCGGGGCGGCGCTCGCCGCCGATGCCCGGTAGGTCGGCGCAATGGTGCAGCAGGGCGTTCACCAGGGTGTCCGTCGCGTGCCCCGGGGCAGGATGGACAACCAGCCCGGCGGGCTTGTTCAGGACGATCAGGTCGGCATCTTCGTGGATAATGTCCAGGGGAATGTCAGCGGCGGCCAGCCCGACGGGTTCGGGCGGGGGGAGGGTGCAGACGAGGGTGTCGCCGGGAGCCAGGGCGGTGTTGGGCTTGAGCGCGGGCGCGCCGTTCAGCAGGACATGGCCGGTGGCGATGAGTTGTTTCCAGCGGGAGCGGGAGAGGTCCGGATGGGCGGCCGCCAGCCAGGAGTCGAGGCGCGGCGCCCGGCGGGCGAGAGTGAAAACCAGCGGGGCGGCGGTCATGGGGCGAGGAAATGACGAAGATGGAGGGGAGAAACCGGAATCCCCTGCAACCAGCCGGCCCCTGACCTCTGACCTCTGATTCCTTTCATGGCTGATGGGTGCAGACTTGGAAGCCGAGGGCGGCGACGGTTTCGAGAAGCGCCGGCGAAGCCCCGGTGAGGTGCACGCGGCAGGCGGAGAATTCGCGGCGGGAGGTATGGCCCTGGCGGAAGCGATCAAACCTGCGGCGCAGGTCGCCGGGATCGGGTGCCGCGGTCATTTCGGCCTGCCAGGCGTGGTGATCCGCAGGAATGGGGCAGGCCGACTGCAGCAGCTCGGCCAGGACGTCTTCGTCGGAACGGTGGGCGGCGGAAACAGCGAAGAAGGGCGGCGCGGGCAGCGCGCGCGGATCCGGGGTCCACGTCGGTTCGACTTCGAGGAAATGGCAGAGCTCGCGGTGGCACTGGCGGGTGCCATTGAGGAGGCCTTCCAGCGAATATCCGGCGATGTGGGGCGTCAGGAAATCCACGGCGCGGGCCAGGGCCGCGGCGCCGGCGGGCTCGCCTTCCCAGACATCCAGCCCGGCGGCGCCGAGGGAATGGCGTTCGAGGGCATAGAGAAGCGAATCGGAATCGGCGACTTCGCCGCGGGCGGTGTTGAGGAACCAGGCGCCGGGCTTGAGCCGGCCGAACAGGCGGCAGTCGGCGAGATGCCGAGTGGGAAAGGGGCCGGCGGCGGTCAGCGGGACATGGAGGCTGAGAATGTCGGCGGCGGCCAGGACGGCCTCCAAGGGCAGGTATTCCGGCGCGCCGGTCTGCAGGGCCAGGGGCGGGTCGTTGCGCAGGACGCGCAAGCCGAGCAGGGGGGCCTTTTCCGCCACGCGCGAGCCGACCTGGCCAAGGCCGACCAGGCCGAGGGTTTTGCCGGCCAGCAGCGCCCCGTGCCGCAGCGCCAGCCAGGTCAGCGCGGTGATGGCATATTCGGCCACGGCGTTGGCGTTGCAGCCGGCGGCGGCGCTCCAGGCGATGCCGGCTTCTTCCAGCCAGGGCAGGTCGAGGTGATCGCTGCCCGCGGTGGCCGTGGCAACGAATTCCACCGGGGTGTCCGCCAGCAGCTCGGGGCCCACCCGGGTCTTGGACCGGACAATCAAGGCACGGGCTTCGCGCAGGTGTTCGCGGCGGATGTCGCGGTCAGGCCGGAGGCACACTTCGCCGAGGCCGGCGAAGGCTTCGCGGGCCTGGTAGACGCTGGCCGCACAGACGATTTTCATGGCGGGGATGGCCGGTGCCCGTGCCCGGATGTGCGCCGGGGATGCCGGCCGAGATTCATGGCCGGGGCGTGCCTTTGGCCGGTTCCTCGATGGCGATCACCACGCCACCCTGGAATTCCACCCGCGCCCGGATGACTTCCCGTTCGTGCATGACGTTTACCCAGGCGCTGCCGCTGACTGCACGCAGGCCGCCGGGCCCGGAAATGCGCAGGCCGTCGAGATCGGCGCGCTGGCGCTCGTAGGAGCGGAGCGTGTCAAGGTAGTACCAAATTTCGGCTTCGACGGCCGGCGTGCGGCGCAGGACCCGGCGCTGCGGCTCGCCCAGCGCAATGCGGACCATCTCGGGCGTGAAGCCCAGGTCAATCTGGCCGCTGCGAATCCGGGTCTGCGCGGCTTCGGGCAGGGTGTCGAAATATTCCTGGTTCCGATGGATGCGGGACTCGGGCGTGGCGCAGCCCATCAGCAGCAGCAGCGCCAGCGGCAGGATCAGGCGGACGGGACGGACGAGGTGCATGGCGGAGGTCCTTTGCAGGGTTAATTCAGGGCGATCACCTGGGTGTCGTGGGGTTCCAGCCGGCGGATCTGCACCGTGAGGCGGTTGAGACCGTCAACGCGTTCGTAGGTCATGCTCTCGGAGATGCGCCGGACCAGCTCGATGCCCAGACCCCCGGCCCGGTGGGAGTTGACGATGTGTTCGATGTTGGGCGCCGGGTGCCGGGTGGGGTCGAACGGTCGGCCGTCGTCCTCGAAGATAATCCGCAGGCGCGAGCGTTCCGCGACGATCCGGATGCGCAGCCGGTGCTCGCGGTCGTCTTCGTAGGCGTACTTGATGATGTTCGAGGCCATTTCCTCGATGGCCAGGCCGGCCGAATACTTGGCACGGGTGGAATACGGCAGGCTGGCCAGCCAGTCGAAGGCTTCCTTCGCGACCTCGGCCAGCGCGGTCATCTGGTTGGGAATTTCCCAGTTTTTCTCGGCGATGGGGGTCATGGGCTTGTTCTCCAACTCGGCATTGACGCTGTATGCCACAAACCCGTACCTTTGACCACGCAAAAAGGTCGGCGGGGCGCAGGACCCGGCGGTGGAAAGGATGCGATGATCAAGGCGTGCGAGTTGACGAAAAACAGCGTGGTGGCCATCCACGGGGACCCGCATGTGGTGGAGCAACTGCGGGTCCAGACTCCGTCCGCCCGGGGCGCGGCCACCCTCTATAAAGTGCGCTTCCGCAATGTCCGCACGCGGACAAAACTCGACCAGACCTGCAAAGGCGATGACCTGCTGCAGGAGACGGATTTCGACACCCGCCTGGTGTCGTTCAGCTTCCGCGAGGGCGACCGGTTCACCTTCATGGACATGGAGGACTACAGCCAGTTCGAGCTGATGGCCGACGAGATCGCCGACGCGGTGCCGTTTTTGACGGACGGCATGGAAAACATCAAGGCCCTGGTCCAGGCCGGCCGGGTGCTGTGCCTGCAGTTGCCGGATTCCGTCGAGCTGCGCATCGCCGACTGCGCCCCCGCGCTGCGCGGCGCCAGCGCCACGGCGCGGACCAAGACCGCCACCCTGGAAACCGGACTGGAATTGCAGGTGCCCGAGTACATGGAACCGGGCGAGCGCCTGCGCGTGGATACCCGGACCGGCGAGTTCATCCAACGCGTGCAATAGGTCCCCGCGGCCGGGGCTGTTTTGCTTCCCGCCGGTTTCCGGCCTGTGGTATGCTCCCGCCCCGAAGAAGGATCATCGTGAAGTTTTCCGGAATCGATTGGCCGAACTGGGCGCCGCGCGAGACGGCCACGCTGATGTTCGTGCGGATGGACGGCATGGTGCTGCTGATCCGCAAGCTCAAGGGCATGGGCGCAGGACTGATCAATGCCCCGGGCGGCCGCGTGGACCCCGGCGAAACCCCCGAACAGGCGGCCGTCCGCGAGGCCCAGGAGGAGCTGCATGTGACTCCCATCGGCGTCCGCAAGGCCGGCGAACTGGCCTTCCAGTTCACCGACGGCTACGCGCTCCGGTGCCACGTCTATACCGCCGCTTCGTATGAAGGGGTGCCCACCGAAACCGACGAGGCCATCCCTCTGTGGGTCGATGAGCGCGAAATGCCCTACAGCCAGATGTGGGCCGATGATCGCCTCTGGTATCCCCTCGTGCTCCAGAATCGCCGGTTCAGCGGACGGTTTTTGTTCGACGAAGGCATCATGCTCGGCTGCGAACTGGAGGTGGCGCCGCCGGCCGGGGAGGCGGCGCCCTAGAGGCGCCGCGGAAGGAGAAGCGCATGGATTGGACGCAATTCAACTGGGTGGATTGGGCTTTCATCGCCGTGTTGCTCTATGGAGCGGCGATGGGCGCGGTCCGGGGGCTGTCGTACGAACTGGCCATGCTTATCGGCATGGCGGCCGCCGTCGTCGTCACGCGGCTGTTCTACGAACCGGTGTCCTTCTGGATCTGTGCACGGTGGGGCTGGAACGAGGAAGTCACCCGGCTGGTCGCAGTGGTGGCGCTGGCGCTGCTGACGCTGTACGGCATGCGGCTGCTGCGGATCGCGCTGGGGGCGATGATGACGTTTTCCTTCAAAGGCCTGGTGGAGCGCGTGGGCGGACTGCTGGCGGGGTTCTTCCGCCTGGCCGCGATCGCCCTGGTCCTGCTGCTGGCGGCCAGCTTCGTGCCGTCGGCCTGGCTGCAGCGGGCCGTGATGCTCGATTCGACCGTTGGCCGCCAGGCCTTGCCGCTGCTGGTCGCCAAGTACAATGAACTGGCTGCGAAGGCCGCGCTGATCCAGGCGGAAATTCCCGTGGGAGTCGAACTCCCGCAACTGGTGATGCCGCCGGCCGCGGACGATCTTCCGCCGCCCGCCGTCGATCCGGAGTGAACCGCCCATGGCGGGCCGGGTTTCCAAGGACGTGATCGACCAGATCCGCGGCGCGCTGGACATCGCGGACGTCATCGGGTCCTACATCCAGGTCAAGCGAACCGGCCAGTCGGCCAAGGCCCTGTGTCCGTTCCACAAGGAAAAAACCCCGTCGTTCCACATCAATCCCGCCCGGCAAGCCTTCCATTGCTTTGGCTGCGGCGCCGGCGGCGATGTCTTCAAATTCGTCATGCTCTACGAAAATGTCGATTTTCCCACGGCCCTGCGGATGCTGGCCGCGCGGGCCGGAATCGCCATCCACTTCGAGGAAGGCCCCGACCGCCGCGGGGAGGGCCCGGCCAAGGATGAACTCTTCCGCGCCAACGAAGAAGCCGCGCAGCGCTACCAGCAGGAGCTGCGGCAGAGTTCGGCGGCTGCCGAGGCCCGCGCCTATCTGGAACGGCGTGCCCTGGATCCCGCGGCCTGGAAGGAATGGGGCATCGGCTACGCGCCCGAAGGCTGGGGCTTCCTGGCCGATGCCGCCGGGACGCGCGGAGGGATCGGCCGGAAGGCGCTGGAAGCCGCCGGCCTGCTTTCCACCAATGAAAATGGCCGGATCTACGACCGCTTCCGTGGCCGCGTCATGTTTACCATTCGCGACGAACTCGGGCGCGCGGCCGGATTCAGCGGACGCGTGCTCAAGGCGGATGACCAGGCCGGCGGCAAGTATGTCAACACCCCCGAAACCCCCGTCTTTCGCAAGAGCCGCCTGCTCTTTGGCCTAGACAAGGCCAAGCGGGCGATTCTGGAGGCCCGCCAGGTGCTGCTCGTCGAGGGCCAGATCGATTGCATCCGCTGCCATCTGGCCGGCTTCCAGAACACGGTGGCCTCGCAGGGCACCGCCGTCACCGAAGAACACGCCCGCCTGCTCAAGCGCTATGCGGATCACGTCATCATGGTCCTCGATGCGGATTCCGCCGGCCGGAAGGCCGCCCTGCGCGCCGCCGCCCTGCTCATGGCCGAAGGGCTCGTCGTTTCCCTCGCCGCCCTGCCCGCCGGCGAGGACCCCGATTCGCTGATCCTGAAGGGCGGACCGGAGGCCTTTGCCGCCGTCTGGCGGGAAGTCCGGACGCCGATGGATTTCCTGCTGGATGTGCTGGACGAATCCGAGGATCTGCGTTCACCAGCCGGCCTCCTGCGGGCGACCCGCGCCGCCCTCGACCTGGCCGCGCATGCGCAGGACGACATCCAGCGGGACCGCATGTTGCTGGAGGCGGCCGCGCGCCTGCATGTGCCCGGAGATGCCCTGCGCCGGGAAATGAAAAAATTCCTGCGGCAGAAGTATCGTTCCGCTCCGGCCCGCGAAGCCCCGCCGGTTCCCGCCCCCGCCGGGGCGGAACGGCCAGGCATGGAAGTGGAACTGGCCTCGCTGCTGGCCACCTGCGACGATCCGGAACCGGCGGGCCTGGTCCGGCGCTGGCTGCCCTATGCCATGATTTCCGATCCGGCCTGTCGCGCCGTGATCCAGGCCCTGGCCGAGGAAGAGCCCGATCTCATGGCCGCCCTCGACGAGGAAAGCGAAGACAGCCAGGCCTTCGCCGCGCAAATTGTCAACTCGCCCCGGAAAGTGCTCGGCCGGGAACAGGACCTGAATGTGGAAAAAGCCGCGCAGGACCTGATCCTGCGCGTCTGGCAGCGCCACTTGGAGGCCCGGCGCGAGAAGCTGGGCGAACGCATGCAAGCCCTCGCCGGAGAGGAACGCCAGCAGGTGCTCCGCGAGTATGCCCAACTGCTGCTGGATCAGGGCCAGCTCAAACTGGGCTGGGCCCGCGCGCATCCCATCATTGACCTTTATCTGGCGCGGGATCTGGACCGTTAGCCCAAGCGCATTTGGGTTCAGTAAATTGCGGCATTCAGAAAACCCGGACTTTATAAAGTCCGATAGTCATCTTGATGTATCTCTTTCGTGTATATATCTGTTATTCACTTATATGCATCATGTTGTGAATTGTCATTAATTCCGGACTTTATAAAGTCCGGAAATTGAGCATTGGATCCCACCCAATCGCGTGAGATACATCCGGGCTATTTCCATTCGTGCTTGGGATATTTCCGGCGCAGCTCCTGCCGGATGCGCGGGTAGTGGTCGCGCCAGAAGCCGGACAGGTCTTTCGTGATTTGGACCGGTCGCTGGTTCGGGGCCAGGATGTGGATTACGAGGGGCATGCGCCCCTGCGCCAGCGCCGGCAACGAGGCGACGCCGAACAGTTCCTGGATGCGCGCGGAGATATACGGTTCGGCTGTGTCGAGGTACTGTACCTTGACGCTGCGCCCATTGGCGAGCAAGACGCGCTCGGGCGCGTGCTTTTCGACTTGCGCAATCTGCGCGGGGGAGAGCAGCGACTTCACCGCGTGGAGCACGGGGCGATCCTTGATTTCCTTGTAGGAAACCGCCCCGTGGCAGATTTGCTGGATCAGCAGTTCGCGCTCGGTCTCGCCGTAGGCCGGCAGTTCCCAGTCGGGACAGGCCTTGGCCAGCAGATTCACGCGCGCGATCCATTGATCCACCGCGCGGTCCCACGCTTTCAGCGTGCATTCGCCGGACAGAACGGCCCCCGCCAGCAGGCGCGCGGATTCCTCCGTCGGCGGCGGCTCAACCAGCCGGGAATCCAGCGCCAGATCCCGAAATACAATCTCGAGCCGGGCGACCGCACGCTTGGCGGCGGCATCCCATACCACGGCGATTCGCTCGGAGAAATCCTCCGGATAAAGCTCGCGGAGCCATTCCGGGCGGATGGCGGTGGCCTGGGTCAGAAGGACGCTGATCTCGCCGTCCCCGCGGCCGATTTCACGGATTTCGTTGGCGACGAGCAGGGCGGCCTCGTCCGCGATGGATTCGCGGGCCAGTTCGCCGCGGCGTCCGTGGACGAGTTCGCACCGCAGCGACCCACAATCCAGCCGCCGGGCGACCTGGTCGGAAAAGCCGGCCAGTACGCATTTGGCGATCTCCGCGTCCTCGGGCGGAGAGGATTCGATCGGCAGATTCTGCGATTCGGCGATGCGCAGGAAGTGGTCCCACAGCGGACCGACCTGGCGGGCGGCGGCGGCGTGGATGCCGAGGCGGCGGCAGCGGTCGAGATCGAACCGGTGCTGGCGGGCGTAGTTCCACGCGCGCATGAGCACGAGCAGGTCCGATCCGCCAGCGTCGCCCAGCAGGTCGCGGCGCTGCTCGTCCGCGGCTTTACCCGCGCGGCGGACGAGGAGCGGGCGGCCTTGGGCGATGGCGGCGATGAGCGCCACGGGCCGCACGGCACCGCGTTCGCCAGCGGCCAGCAACATGCGCGCGTAGCGCGGATGGACCGGGAACGACAGCATGCGGCGGCCCAGCGGTGTGGGCGCGCCGGCGGTATCCAGCGCGCCGAGGTCGCGCAGCAGGCTCAGCGCCCGCTCGAGCGCCCTGGGTTCGGGTGGCTCCAGCCATGGCCAGGCGGCGAGGTCGCGTACGCCCAGCGCCTTGAGCGTCAAAATGATTTCCGCAGGATCGATGCGCTTGATTTCCGGCAGGTCGTGGGCCGCCCGGCCCGCATGTTCTTGTTCCGTCCAGAGGCGGATGGCAAGGCCGGGCGCCGTGCGCCCGGCCCGGCCGGCGCGCTGGTCGGCGGCGGCGCGCGAGATGTTTTCGATCAGCAGCGTGTTGATGCCGCGCCAGGGATCGAAACGCGCCACGCGCGCCAGGCCCGAATCGATCACCAACCGGATGCCTTCGATGGTCAGCGAAGTTTCCGCCACGTTGGTGGCCACGACGATTTTCTTTCTGTCGTAGCGAGCCACGGCGGCATCCTGCTCCGGCGGTGGCAACTCGCCGTGCAACGGCAGGATCAGCGTGCCCTTGGCCGCATCAGTCTGGCGCAGGGCTTCGACCGTGCGCTGGATTTCGTATGCGCCGGGCATGAAGATGAGCGTGTCGCCGGGATTCTTGCCCTTGCGCGCGGCGTGTTCGTAGGCTTCGGCGGCGGCCTCCCACGGCGTGTCCCGGTCGGGATGCAGTGGCTTGACGAGGTGCTCGATCTCGACGGGGAAGGTGCGGCCTTCGGAATGGATGTGCTCGCAAGGATCTAAATAGGGGAGCAACAAACGCGTGTCGAGCGTGGCCGACATCACGATCAGCAGCAGATCGGGCCGCTTGGTTTTCTGCAGTTGCAGCGCTTGCGCCAAGGTGACATCGCCATAGACATGGCGTTCGTGGAACTCGTCGAACAAGATGGCAGCGACCCCCGGCAGGTCTGGCTGCGACAGCATTTGGCGCAGCAGGATGCCTTCGGTTTCGAAGTGGATGCGGGTGTCCGGACCGCAGACGGACTCAAGGCGAATCTGGTAGCCGACTTTGCCGCCGAGGGCTGTGTTGCGCTCTTCAGCCACGCGCTTGGCCAGCAGGCGCGTGGCGAGGCGCCGCGGTTGGAGCACAACGCACTTGCCGTTGCCCAGCGCGCCGAGGTCCAGCAGCATCTGCGGCACCTGCGTGGATTTGCCCGACCCCGTCGGCGCGGTCAGGATGATCCGCCGCGAGCGTTTGAGCACCGCGGACAGTTCATTCCGGATGGCATGGATGGGCAACATGGAAGGGAACAAGATAGGAAACCCCCCAGCCGATGGCCACTACGAAACACGCGAACGGCGCGAAAGAACAGCAGGAAGACCACAGCCCGTTTTCACGCCAAGGCGCAAAGCCCGCAAAGCGGATTTCGAACCCCGATCTGCCGGCTACAACAAGGCTGATCTGTAGCCGGCCTCGCTGAGGCCGGTCATGACTTGAACAGCCCCGCGCCCACCGGGCGCGGCTACAGTTCGAGCCATATCGAACCTCTAACGGGGAGGGGGGCGGGCGATCGCGCGGAACAAGGGCTACGGCCGCAAATCAAGCCAGCCGACGGTGTGGAGGAAGGCGATCAGCACCGCCACCGGACTGATGAACCGGATGAAGATGCCCCAGAGCGAGGCCAGCGTGACGACATGGATCCGGGAATTGTGGGAGGGATCATCCTTGAGGCCTGCCAGGAGACTGAAGAGGTGCACGTCGCCGAAGTTGCTCGACCCGTGGCGGATTTCGTCGAGGGCGTGCTTGGTGCCCCAAATCCAGCCTGTGAAAAGCGCGATGAACAGCCCGCCCAGCGGCAGGAACCAGTTGGAAGACAAATTATCCATGGTGTCGAAGAAGGAGGCCTTGGTGGTGCCGAAAATCTTGAGGAGGACCGCCTGGAGGCCTTCGAGCCGCGACCAGTCGGCGACGCTGATGGCGCAGAGGCTGCCCAGCAGGAAAATGGCCAACCCGAATGCCACGGCCGCGCGATGTCGCGCCCACCCCCGTTCATCCACAAAATAGGCAGTGACGACCTCGAGCAGGCTGATGCCGGAGGTGAGCGCCGCAATCATCAGCAGCAAAAAGAACAGGAAAGCCCAGAAGGCGCCGAAGGGAATCTGGTGAAAGACGGTCGGCAGCACCTGGAACACCAGCCCGGGGCCGGCATCGGGGCCGAAGCCCTGGGCGAAGACCGCCGGGAAAATGGCCAGCCCGGCCATCAAGGCGATCAGGGTGTCCAGCCCCACCACGGACAGGGTGGCGCTGAACAGGTTTTCTTCGCGGCTGATGTAGCTGCCATAGGTGATCATGGCGCCCATGCCCAGGCTCAGCGAAAAGAACGCATGGCCCAGGGCGATCAGCACGCTATTGGCGTTGATCTTGCTGAAATCCGGCGTCAGATAGAAGCGCACGCCCGCCATGGCGCCCGGCAGCGTCAGACTGCGGACGATCAGCACCAGGATGATCAGGAACAGCACCGGCATCAGGATCTTCGACCAGCGCTCGATGCCGGACCTGACGCCCTTGTAGACGATCAGCACGCACAGCAGCATGAAGAGGAAGTGGCAGCCGATCGCCCAGCCGGGGTGAAGGATGAAATGGTCGAAATGCTCCTTGGCCATGGCGACATTCGCGAAGTTGAGCTGGTTGGTGGCCGCCTTCCAGATGTAGCCGATGGTCCAGCCGGCGACCACGCTGTAGAAGGAGAGAATGGTGAAGCCGGCGGTCACGCCCATCACGCCCACCAAGGTCCAGCCGTAGCGGAAAATCAGCAGGCCCAGCGCGATCAGCAGCACACTCCAGCCCCAGCTGCCGAACAGCAGCAGGAACAGCCCGGCCAGCAACACCCCGATTCCGACCAGATGGGCCAGCACGGACGTCTTCGGGGAGAGCGCCTGGAAGGCTCCGACGGGATTGCGCTGGGTGTGGCGCCCCAGCGCGAATTCGCAGATCATGACCGGCGCGCCGATCACCGCGATGCACAGCAGGTAGACCAGCACGAACGCCCCGCCGCCGTTTTCCCCGGTGATGTAGGGGAATTTCCAGATGTTGCCCAGGCCGATGGCCGAGCCCGCCGCGGCCAGGATGAATCCCCACGCGCCGCTCCAATGTTCCCGGATGGTCGGTTTGTCGCTCATGGGGTGCCTCCGAACTAGTCCCCAAAATATCCAATGGCGCGGGCGCCTGCAAGCCGGCGGTGCGGCCCAAGACGATTTTTTGCAAGCGGGCGTTCATCTTGAGCCACCGATCCTTGTAGCCGGAAGCGGTTGCCTGTCCGTCCGCAGCGGAACCCCGGCCGGCTATCCCTCCATCCAGAGTCCGCCGGTGGCTTCCAGCCAGTCGGCAATGTGTGCGACGGCACTCGGGATGTCGTTGTTGGAGACATCCAGGCGCAAGACCGGCAGGCGCGATTCGCCAACCAGGCGGTCGAGCAGTTCCTGCTCGCGGACGAAGAGGGACAGGTCGTCGTATTGCGAGGGCTTGCCGGAGACTTTCAGGCGGCGCGCGCGGGCAGCGGCAAAGGAGTCCGCCGAACGGGTGCAATAGACGAGCCGGAAGTTGAGGGGGCCCAGGCGCTCCTCCAGCCAGCGGAAATCGTAGTCCTTGCCGCGGGCCATGAGCTGGAACATCCGGGTGGAGAGGTGGAAGCGGTCCACGATCCAGGAATAATAGCGCTGGAGTTCGAACAGGCGCACCCAGGTGGCATAGGTTTCCATCGCCAGGGCTTCTTCCTGCGGCTCGAAATTGATCAGGCCGCGGCCCCAGGGGAAGTTGGTGAACGCGCACCATTCGCCGGAAACCAGCGGCGAGTGGTAGCGGTAGCGGCGGGGGCCGACGATGCGCGGGTGCTCGTTGAGCGCAAAGGCGATCTCGGTCTTGAACGTCAGGCGCGTGCCTTCGAGAATGATCTTGGGAGTGAGTTTGTGTCCCATATGACACCATCCTAGCGCGGACGCGCGGGTTGCGGAAGGGAAAAGGGGCATGCTAGGATAACCCCTTCCAATCGAGGGCCACGACCATGCGCGATGAGAGAATCCTGAGGGCGACGGAAAAAGGCGGCGATTGGATCCACCTGCGGCGGATCCAGGCCACCTGCATCCTGGGGATTCATCCGATCGAACGGACGACGCCGCGCAAGGTGTTTTTCAACGTGTCGCTGGAAGTCGATACGCGGCGGGCCGGCCAGTCGGACAAGATCGGCGACACTCTCAACTACGAGCTGGTGGAAGCTGAAGTCATTTCCGCGGCGGAGAAGGGTAACTTTTTTTTGGCCGAGGCGCTGGCGCAACGGGTGACCGAAGTCTGCCTGCGGCACACGCAGGTGATGTCGGTGCGGGTGGTTGTGGACAAGCCGGGCGCCCTGCGGCACACCGAAAGCGTCGCTGTCGAAATCCTCCGCAAGCGCGGGGAATAAACGGACGCCAGCTTCGCGGCGCGCGTCAGTTCTTCCGTCCCGCGACGTGGAGCCCGAGGGCGGCGAGAGGGGGCGGGGTCGCTGGGAAAACCGAGTCCTGTGTAATTCGATACTTTGGCGGAGATCGCCCCACGCGCCACGGTACGAGTGGTGGTTGATGCCGGGGCAGTGGCCGGAAGAGGAATCGGAAACCTGCAAGTTCTCTGGGATGCAGGCGTGAAAATCGCCGTTTTTCACGGAGAGCGGGCTTCCATGCACCTGAAATCGGTTGTGATCGACGAACGCTATGTTTGGACCGGTTCCGCCAATTGGACTCAAGGCGCCCTGGACTGGAATTACGAAGACTTGCTTTGCCTGGATTCGCCGGACCTGGCCCGCCTGTATGCCAGGAACCTTCGCGACATCTTCGCGGCCAGTCCTTCTTTTCAGGAACAAGCCTTGAACCTGTCTATCCTGGAATCAGGAAGCAGAGAAAATACCTACAGCCTTAACCTGCCCTTGACCGGTCCCCGGACGAATTACACGGATTTTGCCCGCATACCTTTTGAGGGATTTGAGGCGGCCGGGAAGGTGCGCTATGTGGCCGACGAGGAATATCAGCCCGTTTTACGCAAGCTGATCCAGGGCGCGCGCCAATCCATCTTTATCGGCATGTATGTGTTTTCGGAGCAGAAGACCGAGGCCCCCTTTGCCGAACAAGTCATTGCCGACCTGAAAGCAGCCGCGCGGCGGGGCGTGTATGTCTATTTGCTCCTCTATACCGCCCCCAGCACGTTGGACCGTCTGGCCGAGCATCATTCCAACCGGGCGGAACAACTGCGCCGGGCTGGAATCGATGTGCGGTTGGCCTTGCCGAACAACATTCTCCACTTGAAAACCGTGGTAGTAGACCTCTCCAAGGTACTGATTGGCTCACACAACTGGTCGGAAGGTTTTCTTTCCAGCAAACGCGTATATGAAAGCAGCGCCTTGATCGTGCTGGACGTCCAGGAACCCAAACTGGCGGATTTCCTTTTGAGCCGGAAAATCATCAGCGATATGCGCAGCCGCGAACTCTGGGAGCAGGAAATCACCACCCTGCGGCATTTGAATCTGGCCAGCGGCAAGGTTCGGGATGACCTCGTGACGGAACTTGAGGGGCGGGAATGAATACAAGCAACCGACAACCTCCGGCTCACCGCGCCTGGCTACAGCCGATCCGGGGAGTGGCTGCAGGCCGGGTCGCTGACCTGGCGGATTGCAATGGAGCCGGCACGACCACGTGCCGGTGGCTGTTCCCGATAGCCGGACTCATACTCTTGCTTGTGTGCTTGTTGAATGCGCAGGCTCAAGGCGCGCCACCAGATGTTCTATACCTGCGCGATGGCCGCACTCTGACGGGCAATATTATTGGCGAAACACCCGAAGCCTATCGGACGCTGCTGCACACTTCATCTTCGCCCATCATGACTAACGTATCGGTCAAAGCCGTGCGGTACGTTGTGTATGGAACGCCCCAAAAAGCTCGCACCGCCCTGCGGCTTCCGGAAACCGCCCGGGTGCTGGGAGCGCGCGATTCGGCCAAGGCGAAGTTCCTCCCAACCGAGGCATTTGGCGAGGCGAGCCTCGAAGCCATTGCCGCAGCCCGCAAACGAATCTGGATTCTGGCCTTTTACATCAGCGGGGGTCTCGACCCGACCATCGACGCATTCTACAACACGCTGCGTGACAAAGCCCGCTCCGGCCTGGATGTCCGGATCATCTCGGAATTCGGCCAAGGCACACCCATGCCGATCCGAAACGGAACCGCCAATTTCACTCATACCCTTCTCGCGGATGGCATCCAGGTGGGGTTCATCCAGGAATACCGGGTCATGCACAAGAAGGTGATCATCATTGATGAGCGTGTTGTGTTCCTGGGCAGTT
>Ga0209510_1000474_pt1 | contig 55438 bp, 36 predicted proteins | sample BiotimSIPDNA_FD_185749 | JGI IMG/M metagenome (GOLD analysis project Ga0209510, IMG submission 185749) | Anaerobic biogas reactor microbial communites from Washington, USA - Biogas_R1 time_0 SIP DNA (SPAdes) (version 2) | ecosystem: Engineered > Bioreactor > Anaerobic > Unclassified | place...
TAGAATCACGGTGATATTTCCTCTTATTGACGGGTTTCAGCGTATATTTTGCCATCATTGCATCAAAAAACTTGCAGAAATCATCTGCAATACAAAATATTTCCGTAACTTTGCCCTCGGTGATCATAGCGATTATTGTTTGTAATTCTTTGTATTTCAACACTATAAAGTTACAACAATTTTCGCTAACCACCAAATTTACAAGGACTTATAATTCGTCTAACTCACGTTATACTAAATGGCATGGAAAGCCTTATGCTTTCCATGCCATTTAGCGTATTACATGAGTGAAGCATGCTTCATGCTCTAACGAACAATTGTTCAATGACCAACGAACCATGCGTACGTTTTGCCCTTGCAAGTATAGGACTTCAAGTTTTCTGTAAATCTTTGTGTATAAAGAAGATGCAATGATTCCTGGAAGCATGGGTGATGCCGTCCACTTGATTGGATGGGTCATCCGGCTGCAAAACCTGACATGCTCATTTCACCATTCCTCTACTGAAGGAAAAAAACAGATGAATTTTCCAATCATTATGGTGTGGAAATGGATGGAAAAGGGCATGGTCTAATGGATGGCTCATGTCATATCGGTACTCACCAGTCTCTTCATTCCTAGGCAGTGAAATAGGAGTTATCGGCATGTCAGATGGAAACATCCTTGCTTTCTTTCATACTTCACATAGCACAGATTCTTGTTTCTCAAGTCATTCAGTACTTCCGAGAGGACACGTTTCATGGGCTCATTCCATCTCAGTAATTCCTGTTCCTTTTGGTAAGTACCTGTCAATGGCATGAACTTGTTGTAGGCGATGTCCACGGTTGTTCCATAGCAGTGACAAGAGTTCTCCGTGGCATTCTTGTTCCTTTTGCGAAGGGTGGTCACGTCGTCTGTCGTACGCAAGACAGAGGTTACGATAGGCAGATGGATGGGCAGTCCCTTCACCTGGCAGGAGTCGATGAAATTCAAACAGATGGTGTTCAGTAGCTGCTGGGCTCTGGGCACAAGATAAGGAATAGAGTGGGTGAGTTCGTCGATTGAATAGAAGGGAGAGTGACAGATGTTCACCAATTTCTGATGCTTTACCAGATGTTCTGCCTCCTCTCGGTTTTTCACAGGAGGAACACCATGCTTTTGAGCCGCCTTCAACTGGACTTCCTGAATGTCGGGAAAACATGCCGAGTAGCTCCACACGCCTTTCACACGATTGGGTCTCGCTTCTGATGATGTGGCAGAAGCGCAAGAATCAGAATTGTCTTCCTCTTGAAATCCGTCTTTCTCAATGATGCTGTCTGTGTCAGCCTCCGTGACCATTCCGGTTTCGTTGGCATATTCACTTTCCGGTAGAGTATCCATGTCCATTTCTTCTTGGGGACGAATGTTGGAACTGTTCACCAAGGCATGGGTCTTAACATTCTTCGGCAAGTTGTCCAGCGGTGTCTCAATGCCAAACAAATGTCTTGTTCCTGCAAATACTCCTACCACCACAGCAAAAAATGTGATGAACTTCCACTTGTTATATCTCGGAGTCTTCTTTTCTTCTTTCTTTAGGTTGTTCTCCGCCATATTTTTCATTAATACGTCTTCTTGTAAATATAAAATCTAAAAAATGATGTTGTTCTTCTTTATTTCACACCTTTGAACTTAGGTCTCTTATCTTCCTGAGTTTTCAATCATCTCTTTCACCAGTTTGTTGAATCTCTCTGCTCCCATCAACTGCTCTATGGTCAGATGTGTTCTGTAACGCCAGTAGTGGCGAGGGTTGGCAGGAATGTTGATCCGTTCGCCAGCAGGATTGGGCAGTCTCAGTTCTTCGTCCATCGACAGCCAGTCTTGCAATGACAGCAATGTCAAGGCTGATGGACAGAATAGGTGAGCCGACACGATTTCCTCACATAGCCAGCCTGGCGCAGGGTGAGGGGCTGTCCCATCCTTGTGGAGCGCAATGTTGTAGAACTTTTGAGCCCGTTCCAAGTCCTCATCCCACCACTGGCGAAGAGGGGGCATGTCGTGGGTGGAGATGGTGGCTACAGAACGGTAAGGATTTTCCCACAGGCGACCAAACTCCACGTAGGGAGACTTTGGCATGGACTGGATTTCCAGTGACAATATCTTCAAATCATTCATTACCCATCCAACGCTCTCAGGCACCATGCCGAGGTCTTCTGCACACACCAGCATGCGAGTAGACTGTGTAAGGGTGGGCAACTTCTTCATGGCTTCGTCATACCAGAACTTGTTATGTCTGTGGTAATAATATTCGTTGTGCAGACGAGTGAACGCTTCTCGTTCGTGAGGTAGCAATGACTCAAACACGTAGTCGTCTTGAGCGGCAATGCGAGGATGGTACATGTCTGCATGATTTCTGTCGGGAATGAAGAGCACGCATGATGTCAGATCATACAGACCGTCTCTAAGTGTCACATGATCTTCATCAGTCTTTCCTGCAAAGGCTGCCTCAATCTTGCGTTGGCTTGCATACTCATCCTTCAGATCGTATTTCCCATCAGTCCGCTTCCTCAAGTAGATGGCTTTCACCAGTTCTGCTCTATAGCCAAAAATGTTGTTCAGCGTCTGGTCTGTGATGTATGGGCGAGTCATGCTTTCGGCATTGAATCTCATGCCAAAACTCTCAATCTCTTCTATTGTCATGGGTAGAGAAGGAGAGAACTGCCCCAGCAATCCGTGTACGGAATGCATAGGAATGTCCCAAATGCGGAAGAATCCCAGCACGTGGTCAATACGGTAGGCGTCAAAATACTCCGCCATCTTCTGAAATCTTCTGGTCCACCACCTATAGCCATCCTTTGCCATGGCGTTCCAATTGTAGGTCGGGAAGCCCCAGTTCTGCCCATTCTTGGAGAAATTGTCTGGTGGAGCACCTGCTTGTCCGTCCAGATGGAACAGGTGAGACTCTGACCATGCCTCCACGCTGTTGCGTGAGATGCCAATTGGAATGTCGCCCTTGATGATTACACCGTTCTTCCGTGCTTCATTCCTGACCTCCTGCAACTGAGCGTCCAGCAAATATTGTATGAAATAGTAGAAGGCAATCTGCTTGTAAGCATCCGCATCCGCCTCATCTTTCCCTTTCTTCCTTGTGTTCTTCCCTCCCTTTCCACTCTTTGTGCTCTTCTTGCTTTCATCCGTCGGATTGCAGAGTTCCTCAATCTCTCTCTTGCAGAAAACGTTATATTTGGGCCATTGACTGAACTCTGCCGTTCCATACTTGTCTCTCAAGTAGGAGAATGTGGCATAGGGTATGAGCCAGTCTTTGTTTTTCTGGAAGAAGGTCTGGTAGCCTTCTTGTGCCATTAGTTCCATGCCTTCCTGTGCATAGAGCAGGTGCAGATATTCCATCTTCAGTGCAATCACCTGTTCGTAGTCCAGTTCCTTCAATGCGTTTAACTTTTGCTGTCTGATGAGAAACTTTTCCATCATCAGGCGATTATTCAGTTGAGGAAGTGCTTGAATATCACAGTAGAGAGGATGAAGAGCAAAGACCGAGATAGCATTGTATGGGTAGGAGTCCTGCCATGTGCCTGTGGTCATGGTGTCATTGATGGGCAGAATCTGTATGGCGTGCATCTTAGTCTTCACTACCCACTTGATCAACTCTTTCAGGTCTCCAAAGTCACCCACGCCATAGCTTCGTGCCGAACGGAGGGAAAAGACGGGCACTACAACACCTGCCACCTTCCAACTGTCTCTGTTTAGTTTCAGGCGTTCGTCTGTCTTGATCCACATCTCTTTGGCATCCAGTTTGGGACAGTTGAGTTTTCTGTTCTCTCCTTCTTCCCATTGCAAGATGTTGTTTTCAGCATCCACCACCACATATTTATATTCTATCTCATCAAACATGAGGTCTGCATCTAAATTCACAGCCCACTCTTGCAGGTGCACCAATGCCATTTTCTTGGCATGTTGCCATTCACCTAACTGAAGCGTGTTGCCACAGATGGCCAGATATTCTCCTTTTCTCAGTCGAGGTTCGACTACTCGCAGTTGTAGTGTGGAAGAAAACAAAGTGTCGATAGGAGTGTTGTCTTCGGATTTGACGCCCACACATTCTGTATAGGCAGAGGAGAAAAGAGGTAAGTCCTCTGGGATGGGACGCCACTGGTCACTCAGCATGTATTGATGGGTCACTCCGTCAAAAGTCACTTTGTGAGGGGCTACCTCCCATTCTGTCCACACGAGTTTGCCGTCTCGATACATGGCATACTTGTACTCAAAGCCCCCCCTTCGATACTCAAAGCCTTCCTTTCGCTCGTGGTCGTAGGCATGAACAGTCTGCATGGCCTCCATTTCCATCTCACCTTTCCACGTGTTGCCGTCTTGAGTTTGCAGAGGTAATTCCTCCATCTCATGCTTCTTGCCTTGCGTGTCCACCCTCCATAGTTGCACCCTCAGGTCTTCTCCCCATCGGGTACGATATTCTATGTTGAAAAAAATCTTCATCTTGTTGTTCTTTTGTGTGATGGTTGAAAGTGGAAATGAATGATGGTTGAATATGGGAGTCTTCACCGACAACTCTCTCATTCATATGCCTTTCTTTTTCTTCTTTATACTTTGCAAAGATACTCCTTTTTTTTTGCATGGTCAAAGAAAGGCTTCTTTTTTTGTTTAGACACAAAAAAACTCCCCTTTCTCACGAAGGAGGAGTTTTTGCCTTTAATACTAAACTTTTTTTACTAACCTATTTATTATCAATTTTCCTATTGCAAAGTTACGAACTTCTGTGCAAGAAGGCTTTCTGACACAGTTCATTTGTTTTTGTTTATGTTACATTTCTCGACTTTCTTCTTGCCGTTAGTCGTGGGAAAACCACAAATGATACATTTTTTATCAGAAATGTATCAAAATTCATAATTTACGAAACATGAGAGAAAGTCCTCCTTTCCTTTTTTGTCTATCTTTGCAGATGAATCCTTTTTCTTAAAAGGGAAACAATGGATTCTACACGACAAACTTTTTATTCAAACTAAAACCTCTTGTAATAACTAACATGAGAAAATTACTATCTCTATTGTGCTTTTTTGTCACTTTGATGGCATCAGCTCAAACGATTCAAGTAAAAAATCCATTCATCTGGGCAGATACCCCTGACCCAGATATTATCCGTGTGGGTGACTATTATTATTTGGTCACTACCACCATGCATGTCTTCCCTGGCGGTCCTATTATGAGAAGTACCGACCTCGTGCATTGGGAGACAGTGTCCTATCTCTTTGATGAGATAAAGGATACTCCTCGCTACGACATGCAGGAGGGTACGGTCTATGGCCGTGGGCAGTGGGCTACATCCCTTCGTTACAACAATGGCACTTTTTGGGCTCTCTTTGTGGCAAACGACGAGCCACATAGGTCAATGGTTTTCAAGACTGATGACCCAGCCAAGGGCTGGACGCTCCATAGCCGTCTTCCTGCCTACCACGACTCTTCTCTCTTCTTTGACGATGATGGTCGTGTCTATGTGTTCTCGGGCAGCGGAGACATTAATCTTGTGGAGTTGAACCCTGATCTCACAGGTGAGAAAGAGGGTGGAATCCGTAAGCGACTCGAACTGAAAGGTCGCCCACAGGGACTTCATGAGGGTAGCCGTGTCATCAAGCATGATGGTATGTACTATCTTCTCTGCATCTCTTGGCCTAATACGGGCAGACAGGAAATCTGCTATCGCAGCAAGAACATTGAAGGTCCTTACGACTCCAAAGTTATCCTCAAGAGCCAGTTTGGTGGTTTCAACTATGCCGGTCAGGGTACTATCGTGGATGGGAAGCATGGTGAATGGTATGGTGTGATGTTCCAGGACCGCAATGGTGTGGGACGTGTGCTCACCATCGAACCTTGCTCTTGGATTGATGGCTGGCCTATGCTTGGCACAAATGGCGATGGCATCATCCCTGAGACGGTGACGCTTGATGGCAACTGTGAGTGTCATAAAGAACCTGCTCTTGCCGTCATAGAGAAGGATTATCAGTGGAATCACAACCCAATCAAGGCTGACATTACTACTGAGACAGGTAGTCTCACCAAGCCTGGTCACAAGGTTTCTCTCAAGACTTCTGTGTTGGCAAACAGCATCTTCAATGCCCGCAATACCATCACTTGGCGTACATGGGGGCCTACTTGTTCTGATACAATATGTATTGATGCCAAGAAGATGAAAGAAGGAGATTGTGCTGGTTTTGCAGCATTTAATGGTGATTCTGGTATTCTTACAATTAAACTAAACGGTGGTAAGTATAGTCTAACGATGAGTGAGGAGAGTGTCAAACTGTCTGGAGGCAAGAAGGAAATCACTGATGTGGTGGCGAAAGAGGTGGAGACTGTGACGCTTCCAAAGGGTAAAATAGGAAAGATCTATCTGCGTATAGATGGTGATTTCAACCCTGGTCGAGACAGAGCGAACTTCTACTACAGTCTGGATGGAAAGACCTACACGCAGATTGGAACGAAAGACTATCGAATGATTTTCGACTTCTCACGCCTCTTTATGGGCACTCGCTATGCTGCTTTCTACTATCCTACCAAGAATGTGGGTGGTCAGATCTCTCTTGAGTTGAAGAACTAACGTGGAGGCATAGAAAACTACACATACACATTATATATAATATTACCTAACGTTTAAAAACTGATCAATGATGAAGAAAACAATCTTTTCGATTCTGTTGGCATCTTTGACGCTTTCAGCATCGGCGCAATTTGGGCGTAATCAAGATCCAAATCCTGATTTGGGCTTTAAAGACACCTACAAAGATTACTTCCTTATGGGAGTGGCAGTAAACATGCGCAACATGAACAACCCTGACGAAATTGCGCTCATCAAGAAGAACTACAACAGTATTACAGCTGAGAACGACATGAAACCAGTGTCTGTACATCCTGCTGAAGGAAAGTGGACTTGGGAGAATGCCGATGCTATTGCCAACTTCTGCCGACAGAATGGTCTTAAGATGCGTGGTCATTGCCTTTGCTGGCACTCTCAGTTCTGCGACTGGATGTTTACAGACAAGAATGGTAAGCCTGCCACAAAGGAACTCTTTTACGAGCGTTTGCGTGAACACATCCATACAGTAGTTAATCGCTACAAGGACGTTGTTTATGCTTGGGACGTGGTCAATGAGGCTATTGCTGACGGTGGTGGCGGTCCTAACTTTGGCCGTCGTGGTGCTCAAGAGCCTAACCCTTACCGCCAGAGCCGTGCATACCAACTTTGTGGTGATGAGTTCATCGCCAAGTGCTTTGAGTTTGCTCACGAGGCTGACCCAAATGCAATCCTTGTCTATAACGACTACAATGCAGCCACCCCAGCCAAGCGTGACCGTATCTACAACATGGTTAAGAAGATGAAGGATGCAGGTGTGCCAATTCATGGTATTGGCATGCAGGGTCATTACAATTCTTATGGTCCATCTGATGAGGATATTGAAGCAGCCATCAAGAAGTATTCTGAACTTGTGAAGCACGTGCAGATTACAGAGCTCGACATCCGTCTCAATGAGGAAATGGGTGGACAGCTTCAGTTCTCTCGTGGTGAGGCAGGTCAGGCTCCTGCTCACCTCGTGACTATGCAGGCTGACCGCTACACACATCTCTTCCGCATTCTTCGCAAGTATCGTGATGTTATTGATGTGGTTACCTTCTGGAACGTATCAGACAAAGACTCTTGGGTAGGTGTTAATAATCACCCACTTCCATTTGATGAGAATCTTCGTCCAAAGCCAGTTTACTATGCTATCAAGAATTTCAATCCCGAACTTGACAATGTAGTTGTGAAGGAAGACTTCAAGCCAAGTGAACTGAACCAGCCTGGTCAGCAGTATCCAATGGTTAATTCCCAAGGCTATGCACGTTTCCAGATCACTGCTCCTCAGGCACGTTCGGTTGTTGTCAGCCTTGGTCTGGGCGGCACAGGCGGCACAGTGCTTCATAAGGGTGAGAATGGTGTGTGGACAGGTACAACCGATGGTCCTATGGACGAGGGTTTCCACTACTATCACATGAACATTGATGGTGCTACGGTCAATGACCCAGGTGCTTGCAACTACTATGGCTCAACTCGTTGGGAGAGTGGTATTGAGATTCCTGCTCATGATGCAGACTTCTATGCCCTCAAGAACGTTCCTCACGGAAATGTACAACAGGTTCTCTTCCATTCGCCAAGCACTAACACAGAGCGTCGTGCCTTTGTCTATACTCCAGCGGAATACGCTTCCAACCCAAAGAAAAAGTACCCTGTACTGTATCTCCAGCATGGTTGGGGCGAGGACGAGACTGCTTGGAGCAACCAAGGACGTGCCAACCTCATCATGGACAACCTCATTGCTGAGGGCAAGATCAAGCCATTTATTATTGTGATGACATACGGTATGACCAACGAGGCTCGTTTTGGCACAATCGGTAGTTTCAACACAAAAGACTTCGAGACAGTGCTTGTAGATGAACTCATACCTTATGTGGATAAGAACTTCCGCACTATCGCTAAGAAGGAAAGCCGTGCTATGGCAGGTCTTTCAATGGGTGGTATGGAAACTCGCTCCATCACGCTTGCTCGTCCAGAAGTGTTCGACTACTATGGTCTCTTCTCTGGTGGCACTTACAATGCGGAAGACCTCAAGAGCGTGAAGCCAAAACTCATCTTCACTTCATGTGGTTCAAAGGAGAATCCTGATGGTGTTAAGAAGTCTGTAGATGACCTCAAGGCAGCGGGCTTCAATGCTCATTCATATGTCAGCGAAGGCACAGCCCATGAGTTCCTCACATGGCGTCGCAGCCTCAAGGAAATGGCTTTGCTTCTTTTCAAGTAAAACATTTGTGGCGAGGGTGCTCTTTAGTCCCCTCGCTACATCAATATAATAGAGTTCCGAGAGCCTTATAAGGTTCTTGGAACTCTATTGTTGTTTGTTGAAGAAAAGTGAAAATTGGAAATGGACAAAAATACAATATCTCCAGTGGAACACGTCCATTCGGTATGAGACAGAGTGTGATGCCTCTTGCCAAGTGTTAGATTTCCCACTCAAGAATGTAGCATGGAGAAAAAATCACCAAATACACGTTCCGCAAAAATCACAAAAAGGGCATTGTTGGCATGGAATGCTTGCGCTTGTTCCTGTCTCGGTCTCCATTTCCTGCCCACATCCCTTCATGACGCATCAGAAAAAGATAGCGGAATTATCTCGAAGGCATCTCGAAGGCGTCTCGAAGGCATCTCGAAGGCTCGCAGAAGCATGGGGAGATCATGTTTGCCACAAGGGGCTGTTCCCCTTTTTTTATTTCATGTTTCATCTCTGATGTTTTCATGTTTCATGCCAGATGTGTTCATATTCCATATCTGATGTTTCCACGTTTCATCTCTGATGTTTTCATATTTCATCTCTGATGTGTTCATATTCCATCTCTGATGTTTCCATATTCCATCTCTGATGTTTTCATATTCCATCTCTGATGTTTTCATATTTCATGTCAGATGTTTCCACGTCTCACGTCTGATGAATGTGAATGTGCGAATGCCTCTTGATGCTCGGGTGGAGTTTGTGCTTGTGAATCATGCGAGTTCAACACGAGAAACACACGCTTGGATAAAAGATGATGTTTATTCCAAACTGGAGTATGAAATAGACGCTATTGCTACGAAAAAACACGAAAAAACACTGTTTGCACCTGAAATGTAACCTAGTTGAAAGTTTATGTAACAAGAAAAAAAACGTGTCTCGTTCAACCTTATTACCTTTGCAACGACTAAACCATTTATTATTTGACCAAAAGCCTGAGCCTTATCAAACCAGAAACAACAGGAGACTTTAGACTTGGCCTATATAATAATGTGTGAGACACATGACAGATGTGCTTCATGCAATAGCCGATACGAAACGAGATTATTAATTATATTTTCTAACCAAAACAAATTCTCATTATGAAGAAATTCAACTTACTGTTTGTTGTTGGTATGGTCAGTGCTCTTCCTGCACTTGCCCAGACTAACATTTTGACAATGGGCTTTGAGGATGGAGATAAGTCTCCTGAACCATCACCCACACAGTATGCATTGTCTCCAAACTACAACGCAAACAACACCGTTGCAGACTGGGTCAATGTGAAGGAAACCGACAACTGGAACGACAAGTCTTCTGGTGCTCACACTGGCGAATACTGCTTCGTGGCAGAAAACGCAGGTGCTAAGGGTTACTCTTGGGACCGTGGTCTTAAGTTCGGTCTTGGCGAACTCAAGCTCGAAACCCCTTATCGTGTCAGCTTCTGGGTAAAGGCTGATCCTACTTGTACTTATACCAATGACGCAGGCACGCAGGTGACTGAAGACACAGAGATGACCTCATGGCTCTCTAAGGGTATGGAAAACTTTGACCTTGCATTCCCTGATCCAACCAATAATGGTAATGGTATTGGTCTCAGTGCAATGAAGGGATTCACTGGCGAATGGCAACGTGTTTCATTTGTAACATACAACCCAACTCGTGAATATGTTAAGTCTATTGTGGATGGTCGCTCATGGGTAGGTAATGCCACATTCCCAGCGAAGTTTGGTGGTGCAGGCGAAACCTACAAGTCACACTTCCAGGATGAGATTCCTGAAATGTACTTCTTCATTGCCAACCTCTACAGCCCTGCTACATATTATATAGACGACATTTCTGTTGATGAAAATGTAACAGTGAAGGATGTGCTCTTCGGTACTGAAATCATCAAGATCAATTTCGGTTGGAAGAACAATATCTCCACCCTTGCAAAAGCAAATCAGGGCACAATCTCGCTGGATCCTTCTCAGGTCACAGTTACTGTTGATGGAACAGAGGCTGAAGTAAGCTATTTCGAAGGAAAGGAAGATGGCTGCCTCTACATCTTCATGGCTGAGGCTATCGAGGGTGAAGACGTGACAGTCAGCTTCAAGGGTGATGAGAGAATCATCTATACTTCTCAGCTTCGTCCTACAGCAGACACTGGCGAAAACGTGGCTGTGCTTCCATTCTCTAACGAGAAGGCAATCAAGGTGAGCGATGAAGAAGTTGATGCTGTTGCATTGGCATGGGGCTCTCCTGTCATGAAGTCTTCAACTCCAGAGAACAAGTCATTCAACCTCACCCCAGAGGATGTGAAGACCATTACTGTTACATACTCTGCACCAATCGAGATCAAGAATGCTAAGGCAGTTCTCAAGCGTGGTGTGAAGACTGTTGAGTCATTCGGTGGTCAGACAATGGAACTCTCTGAAGATGCTCGAACCATCACATTCAATGTCACTTCTACAGACCTCGTGGACGGTTCTTACACACTTGAAATATCTAATGTTCAGAACTCTCTCGGCGACTATGCAGAGAATGCAACAGTGCTTGAGTTCGAGCTTGGTGGTTCTGCTCAGGGTGGAGAGGCTGTTGAGGCTTACAGACTTGACATGACAGATCTTGGTGCAAACTCACTCCCAATGGGTTGGAGCGGTACATCTGACAACTCTGACCGCGAGGCTAAGGGTGCTCCTTCTACAGGTCTTTCCGGTGCTCCACGTATCATGGGCGACAACACAAAGGCTAATCAGGGTATCTACTGGGGTGCTCGTGGTGGTTCTGCTGGTGTGCTCGCATTTGGTAAGTATGCTGCTGAAGCTTCTATCGGAGGTCAGCTTCCTGCCGACATTCTCCCAGAAGAGGCTCTCCATCTTACTGCTGGTCCTCAGCTCCTCACTTTCAAGAATGCATCTTGGGACTCTGCTTCAGGCAATGTTTATGCAGTGAAGGTTTGCAACGCAGAAGGTGAAGAAATCTTCTCAAAGACAGAAATTACTCCTACAGAGACAATTGGTCAAGGCCCTGCAGACGGCGTCATCACTCTTAGCGAGTTTGAGTTTGAAGTTCCTGAAGATGGTTACTACTATGTACAGTTCGATGGAAATACAGGTTGGGCATGCTGGTTGCTCACTTCATTATCTGTGACAGCAAAACCTGAATCTTCTTCTGGTTACTACAACAAGGCTCTTGCTGACGCTATCGCATCTGCTGAATCTGTTCTTGCTGCTAATGCAGACGAGAAGTATGACGGAGACTCTAAGACGGCTCTCGCTAGCGAAATCGAAAAGCAGAAGAATGCTAAGTACACCAGCCCATCACAGGTTGAGGCTGCTGTGGCTGCTCTCAATGCGGCTGCCAATGCATTGTCAAGCCGTGCTACCAACTACAACGACTTCGTAAACAACTTCGCATCTGCCAAGAGCAAGTATGAAGACCTTGCAGAAAAGTATAAGACTACTGATGTGGCAAAGGCTACAGAAAAGGCCATTGCACAGTATGATAATGTAGATCCTAAGTCTCTCAACGATGCTGAACTTGCTACTGCTGCTGCTGCAGTGAAGAATCTCCCAGGTCTTATCGACAACGTGGTTACTGTGACAGGTATTGTGACTAAGCGTGCTCAGCTTGCAAGCGAATTGGCAGCAAGTGTAGGTGATGAAGAGTCTCTTGATTATCTTGACGCTCTTGCTTCTGACGATACAGGCATCATCAACAATGCCAACATTCGCACTACTGCACAGATCTACTCTCTCCTTGGTGACGACAGAACTGCTCTCGAAGTCTTGAAGGTGGCATCTTACGACACAAGCATTACCAACGAGGATTTTGATGAAACAGATCCAGAGCAGCAGGCTACTCACGACGAGAATGGTCACCCACTCATCGTCAATGGTGTCAACTTCTCAGGCTATGTGAAGAATCCTAACTTCTACACATACCAGACTAACTTCGACGGTGGCTCAATGAGCGAGACTACATTCCCTGGTTGGACATGGGAGCCTGCTAAGTCTGTTGATGATGAAGGCAATGAGACTACAATTGGTTCTGCTAAGCCAGCCAACAACTGGACAAGCACAACTCCAACAGAGACAAATCCTGTTGTCACTGCTGCTCTCAATGCTTATGGTGCTTCTGCAGAGTACAAGATTTCTCAGGTTGTTGAGAATCTCCCTGTAGGTATCTATGACATCATCATTGGTACTCGTACAGGTACAAATACCTATACTCCTGAGGCTGCAGAAGGAGAAGAGGCAGAGTCAATCCTTCAGATTTACAATGCTCAGAATCCTGACACAGGCATTTGGGACAAGTACATCTTCGCTCAGGTGGATGATGAAGAGCCTATGATGGCCCCATTCGCTTATGGTGCAACCAACTTCGAGGGTCTCAACACTTACCTCCGCAAGGTGAAGATCACCAAGCCTGGTCAGAAACTCACTATTGGTGCTGTAGAGAACTACACTTCTGGTTTGGCAGTGAAGGGTGCTGATGCAATGGAATACTGGGATACCAACACTTACGTGAAGAATGCCAAGATCTATTTCGTTAATCCTGATCCAACCTTCGACTATGCTAAGGCTGCCGCAGACCTTAATGCAGAGATTACTACTGACATTAAGAGTTTCGAGGCTCCAGCAGTCAAGACTGGTGCTGCTTACAACCTCTCAGGCCAGAAGGTCGGTGCAGAATACAAGGGCATCGTTATTATCAACGGCAAGAAGATTCTGCGTAAGTAATCATTATCTCAAGTTTGCTTGAGGATGACTAAAGATAAGAACATGAAGTAAAGTTCAATGTTCTATCCACGCAAGTAATTTATTTGCAATCTAACTAAATAGAAGAAGGGGCAAGTCGATAGAGACTTGCCCCTCTTCATTTTTCATATTCTTGGTGCACGGGTTCAGCATCAGACAACGTGAGTTTGATGGAATCCCCATGCTCTGTTCCTGCTATGAGAGGCGAAGTGAAAAGTAAATGTGTGTGTGAATGCAATAGTGTGATTTCCACTCAATTAGCCGTTTTATGTGACCAGAGCATTCTTCGTGCTCCAACGCACCATTGTTCAAGTGCCAATGCACAATGGTTCAAGTGCCCATGAATAATTGTTCGAAGACCAACGAACCATGCGTGCGTTTTTGTCCTTATAAATATCTTCTAAATCCATCGAACTTGCGTGAAAATAAAACAATGTTTCATGCTTGGTCAAAATGCTTTGTTTCCGATTCGTCTCTACGAATAGAGTTTGGCGGCTTCGCTGATGATAAATGATGGACGATAGATTGGTTTTGGATAAAAGCATCTGCATTTCTTTGCCATGTTTGTTTTGCAAAAGAGCAGTTTTTAGATGTTTTTTTTGTTGTTTATATCTTTTTCCCTATCTTTGCACACGATATGAGCGACTTTACGCTCTTAGCTAACTGGCAGGAATGAAACGAAACTTTTTTCTACTAACTATTGTCATTTTTCTTTTGGGTTTTCTTCGCTTGGAAGCCCAGAATGTGCTTTTTTTTACCTCTAAACAAGGTTTGGCGAACTCGCGTGTGCGTAATATCACGGAGGATAGCCGTCGCAATATCTGGATTACTACTCAGAACGGACTGAACCGTTATGATGGTGTGAAGTTGAATTCTTACACCCATCAGGCGGGTAACCCTTACTCGCTCATGTATGACGAGACCACGTGTGTGGTGGACTTTGAGAAGGGGAAGGTGTTGGTTGGCACAGGTGCGGGAGTGCAGGTGTATGACTATGCCACCGACAGGTTTACCACGGTGCCTTTTGTGCGTGAGGGTGGAGATTCTGTGAAGGCACGTGTGGTGAGCATCTGCAAGGTGCGCAAGTCTATCATGGTGTGCTATGCTGGATATGGCTGTGGTGAGTTGCAGAAGGATGAGAATGGCAACTACAGAATCCTTCGCACGGATAAGTACGACACGGATGGCGTGAGTCCTGTGCGTTTCTATGTAGATAAAGGCGGTCAGGTTTGGATGGTGAATGGAAAGGACAACCTGTTTCGCCAGACACTGAATGGCTGGCAGAAGTATCAGCAGTTGCATTATATCAGAAACATGTGTGAGAGTTCGTCGGGCAAATTGTATGTGGGCTCTTACGGGCAGGGCGTGTATGTGTATAACTCAAGACAGGACAGGTTTGATCAAGTAGCCACGAAGGAGGAACTGGGTGGGGCTGTGCTGGCTGTGAGTCCATGGACTGCCGGTCGCATGTTCTTCTGTGTGGATGGTGGAGGTGTGCGTGTGTATGAAGAGCGCACCAAGCAGATAGTGAAGAATACCATCACTGTGAAGGATTTTGACATGAGCACAAGCAACGTGACGGATGCTATCTATGACTCGTTCGGCAATGTGTGGGTGAGCGTGTATATGAAGGGTGTGGTGATGAAACCCATCAATCAGTCGGCCTTTGAGTATGTGGGGCAGAACTCTATCACAAAGAATACGGTAGGAAAGAATTCGGTCTTCTTTATTGCTGGTGCGAAGAATATGGCAGACGGACGAAAGGGCATTTGGGCCGCACCTGACAATGATGGACTGTATCTCCTCTCGGCTGATGGCAAAACCTCTAAGCACTGGAGTGTGGACACCAATCCTCGCATGCCTCATGCCTTCACCTGTATATATGACCCTGCTCCAGCACCTCTGTTGCTGGGTAGTTTCTATGATGGTTTGTGGCAAATGAAGGATGGCAACTTCTCTAATTTGACAAGAGAAATCAATCATATCTTTGACATTAAACCTGCTGAAGAGAAAGACTGCTACTGGGTGGCAACAATGGGTGATGGTATCTATTATTATAATCGTGCTACTGGTGAAATGAAAAACTACAATAACCAGACGGATTATGATGTCATTGGCAACCCTTATGTATATACCATGTTGCTGTTGAAGGATAGGCTTTTTGTGGGTACTGCTGATGGACTTAGGGTATGCTATCCTGGTAAGGACGGGGTGATAGAGAAGAAGAGCACCATTATCCCGAATCATAGTGTGGTGAGACATTTTGCTTTGTCTGCTGATGGCAAGGCGGTGTGGGCTGCCACCAATCAGGGACTGCTGAAGATAGATAGGAATAGTTCAAAGATTGTGAGGACTTTCACCACTGCTGATGGTCTGCCCAATAACAGCATCACTTCTGTGTGTGTGGATGGCAAGGATCTTTGGCTTGGTACTGACTTTGGTTTGTCATGTATGGACACGGAGAAGGAGACCTTTACGAACTTCTTTGCTGATGATGGACTGCAGGACAATGAGTTTAGTCGTGGGGCAGTATTTGCACAGGATGGCAAACTCTACTTCAGCGGTATTGGCGGCATCACTTTCTTTGACACAGAGGCTATGAAGCATTGGCAGGGCAGAAAGCGTAATCTGCGCTTGAGGCTCGTAGATGTGCTGGTGGGCGGTAAGATTGTGCATCAGGGCGACCTTTCAGGCGGTTATGATATTTTGAAGGGCTTGTTGGATGAATGTGAGCGCATAGACTTGTGTAGTTCTGACAACCACTTCACACTTGAGATGTGTGTGGAGGGTTTGTCTAATCAACATGTCACTTATGAATATAGCATAGATGGTGGCCCGTGGATGGATCAGGGTGGAAATAACGACCGTGTCATCTTTGACAATATGCAGCCAGGCACTTATCGTATCAAGTTGAGGGCTAAGGCTTTGGATTTTGTGACGGATGAGCGTGAACTGATAGCAGTGGTGCATTCTGCTTGGCATGCCTCTTGGTGGGCAAAGTTGATTTATCTGCTCTTGTTCTTTGGCATGTGCTGGTTGGCTTATGAGTATGTGAAGCGTCAGGTGAAATTGCGCCGAATCATGAGGAGAAACCGTCAGCAGCGTGAACTGAATGAGGCTCGTATGCAGTTCTTCATGAATATCAGTCATGAGATTCGCACTCCTATGACTTTGATTTTAGCACCTCTGGCCAAACTTATCGGGCGAGATAATGACCCCGAGCGACAGCGCAACTACCGACTGATGAAACAGAATCTGGATCGTATCCTCCGACTTATCAACCAGATGATGGATGTGAGAAAGATTGAGCAGGGCAAGTTCCTCTTGGATTATCAGCGGGTAGATATGGTGGAACTCTTGCAAAACATCTTTGATGTGTTTCAGACGAATGCGCAGAGTCGCAATATTACCTATGTTTTTGAACATGAGGAGGAGCACCTGCATGTATATGTGGATCCTGACAATATGGATAAGATTGTGATGAATCTGCTGTCGAACTCTTTCAAGTTTACACCTGATGGAGGTAGAATCATACTGAAACTGACCTGTAGCGAGGCTGACAGGTTTGAGGTATCAGTGAGAGACACTGGCGTGGGTATCCCCGAGGAAGAGAAGAAGAAGGTGTTTGAGCGTTTCTACTCAGCCCAACACCAGAATGGTTATATAGGTACGGGCATAGGACTGAACTTGACCTCTCTGCTTGTGAGACTGCATAAGGGTACAATTGATGTGGAGGATAATCCTGATGGCAGGGGCGCAATCTTTACTGTCAGGATGCCTGCGGGCGATGAGTCACTGAGGGTGATCAAGCAGGACAGCACAGGTACTGTGGCAGATTCTATGGGAATGAGTGGCGATGAATGCGAGCAGGTGAGCACGGCTTCGTTGCTTTCTTACGACAAGCCTGCCGACACGCATCACAAGAATACTCTTCTGGTGGAGGATGATGAGGCTATTCGTCAGTATGTGGAGAGTGAACTCTCTGCCGACCTTGTGGTGACAACTTGTGGCAATGGACAGGAGGCATGGGACTATATTGTGGCTCATCCCAACAAGGTGGACATTGTGATTAGTGATATTATGATGCCTGTGATGGATGGAATGACGTTTTGTCAGAAGTTGAAGTCCAACTTCACTACTAATCATATTCCAATCGTGTTGATGACGGCTTTAGGCAGTGATGCTGACCGCATTGCTGGTATCACAAATGGTGCAGATGCCTATGTGTCAAAACCTTTCAATATAGATGTGCTCAAGACAACCGTTGTGCAACTTCTGAAGACTCGTCTGCTCTTGCAGGGCAAGTATCATGGTGATAAGCAGCAGGAGGAGAATATTGATAAGATAGAGATTGAATCTCCTGATGAACATCTGATGAAACGTGTGATGAAGGTCATCAACGAGAATATGGACAATCCAGAACTTTCAGTGGAGGTGATAGCCGACAAGGTGGGTATCAGCCGTGTGCACTTCTATCGAAAGATGAAGGATTTGACAGGGCAAGCACCTCGTGATTTCGTGAAATATGTTCGCTTGAAAGAGGCTGCCCGCTTGCTTTCGGAGAAGGATCTGGACATCACAGGCGTGAGTGTGGCTACAGGCTTTAAGTCTCTCTCTGCATTCTCCACGAGTTTCAAGGCATTGTTTGGACTGACACCAAGTGAGTGGGTCAAACAGCATGAATAAGTGCTGGAAAGTGAAGAGTGAAGAGTGGAAAAGACAATGTTTCTGGTAAGGGCATGTCTTTTCCGCTCTTCACTTTTGTTCTTCACTCTTCACTTGAAATATATCCACGCAGTTGCCTCCACCATTACTTCTTCCCTGAGAGGTGACAAATACGTATTTCCCGTCTGCGGAGATGTCAAGACCTACAGGATAACTATCTACAGAGATAGAGGTGAGTGCCTGCATGGACTGGGCATCAATCACATAGAGGGAACTGCTATTGTTGCAGGCTGCAAAGATGAGGCGATTGTTGGGCGACATCTCGATGGTACGAGCTCCTGCACCTACCTTGCAGTTCTGCCAGCCAGATAGAGTGGCGGTCTTGTTGGCAGAGGACTTGAGTGTGGGAATGGTGGAGAGGAAGGTGCTGAGTGGTATCTTCTGCACATAGCCATCACGATTGATGCTGAGGTAGAGATGGTCTCCTCGGATGATGAGATGGCGCAGGTTGGGCATCATGCCTGTGATGCGACCTAAGTATTCCATGGTGTGGAGGTCCACCACAGCAATACCACCAGTGCCGGCCATGCAACCCACGAGCAGATAGTGGTTGTCTGGGGTGAAGGCTGTGCCTCGGAGGCAATGACCACTATTGTTGTCACGATCCACTTGGCGGGTGAGGCTGAAATTGAGTTTCAACTTCTGGTCAATGATAGCCATGTTGGTGTAGTGCCAATCGAAAGGGTTTTCACTTTCAATATTGATGATGCCCACAGTGTTGTCACCCCATTGTGAGATTGCCACGTATTTGCCATCGAGCGAAGTGGCAATCATCTTAGGCAGAGGGCCTGTATCCATGAGTCGGATAATAGAATCTGTATGTGTGTCGATGATAGCCACGGCAGAAGGGTCTTGGGCATTGATGTCGTAGCTGCGGCGATAGTAGGGTATCCAGAGATAGCGTCCTCTGTGAGAGAAGGTGCTTTCCACTGGTTTGCCATAGAAAGAACCCCAACCACCAAAAGGTGAAGCAGGATGGTTGGCGTCGGGTAAATGGTGGGTGAATGTATAGAAGGGTGTGGCATTGCCTAAAAGCACGGTGTCGGCATCGGTGAATTCATGATGAATCACTTTCAGCTTCTCGTTGGTCTTGAAGTCATACACTACTGTGGTTGCTCCCTCAAGGGAATTGACATAGTATTTGGTACCATTGGGGTGCATGTTTACAGACTTGGGAGAATTGATGTCCTTGTCGGCTGTGTCCTCGTCGGATGGATCGTAATATTGCTTTTTGGCGATTAGTTCAATGGAGAGTGAACTGTCGGCTGTGAACACCTTTGTGCCAATAGATGGGTGCACAATAGTCTGAGCAGAGAGTGTCAGCGAACAGATGGAGAACAGGGTGAGAAGCGTTCGTTTCATGTCAATTTATTTCAATGTGTGATAAGTGACTTTGTAGATATTGACTGCATTGCCGCCACCCTTGCCAGAACGACCTTGGGAGGTGACAAGCGCATATTTGCCATCTTTGGATAGATCCAGCCCTACTGGGTAACTGTCCACAGGAATGGAGGTGAGGACTTTCATGGTAAGAGCATCTACCACATAGAGTTCACTGCTGGAGTTGCATGCGGCAAAGATGTATTTTCCTGAAGGAGAAAGTTCGATGGTACGAGCCCCTCCGCCTACTTTTACACTTTTGAAGCCAGAGAGAGTACCTCGCTTGTTGGACATCTTTGAGATGGCTTCGAGAACGCTCTTGAAGGCAATCTTCTGTACATAGCCTGCATTGTTGATGCTGAGGTAGAGGTAACCGTTCTTCAAGATGAGGTGGCGCACATTGGCCATCATGCCTTGAAGGCGGCCAAGATACTCGGACTTGTGGAGGTCGATAACAGCAATGCCACCACCGCCACCCATGCATCCTACAAGGAGGTAGTGATTGTCAGGGGTGAACACAGTGCCACGGAGGGCATAACCACTGCCGTTGTCACGATCAACAGCATGGGTAAGGCTGAAGTTGAGGTTGAGTTTGTAATCGACGATGTGGCAGGCTTTGTGCTTCCACTCACGAGGATTGGGACTGGAGATGTCGATAATGCCTACGGTGTTGTTTCCCCAATGTGAGATGGCCACATATTTGCCATCGGGCGAAGTGGCAATCATCTTGGGGAGCGGGCCAGTTTCCATGAGACGGATAATCTTGTCACTTTGTGTATCAATGATTGCTACAGCAGAGGGGTCTTGAGCATTGATGTCATAACTGCGTCGATAGTAAGGAATCCATAGATAACGACCTTTGTGGGTGAAGGTGCTTTCCACTGGTTTGCCATAGAAAGAATTGAGATGGTCATTCTCATAGTGCGTGAAAGGGTAGAGGTCAGAAGGTGCGCTCCAGAGGTGAGCGTCTTTCTTTTGGTCGAACACATGCTTGATGACTTTCAGCTTGTTGTAGGTCTGCATGTCATAGACTACTGTTGTAGCCCCTTCAAGGGAGTTCACATAGAACTTCTTACCGTTGGGGTGCACATTGATGGATTTTGGAGAGTTGATGTCTGCATCGGCTGTGCTTTTGTCTCCAGGGTTGAAGTACTGTTTCTTGCCCACAAGTTCCAAAGAGATGCGTTTGTCTGGTGACTGGACTGTTTCGCCTATTTGGGGATGCACAATCTGTGCCTGTATGGCAGAAGCAATCAGCAGCACATAGAGAAGAATGGTGAATTTACGCATGACAGATAGAGTTTGGATATAAATGAGAGAGGATTAAATAGAAATTGTAGTGAATATAAATTACAAAGGTAAGGCTTTAAAATGAGGAACAAGGAAAGAAGGGTGAAGATTTTTACCATTTGACGTGTTTTTTATAGAAATTCTTCAATATTTATGTTCATAAGCCTCAAATCCTCATTTTTTTTTGTATCTTTGCACTTGTATAGGTTATACAACAAATTGTATTTCAAGAAAGAAAACTTCATGCATAGATATATCAAATTCATCTTGTCCGTCTTTGTTTTCATGTGTTGTACCTTGTTGCATGCACAGGACACAAGTAAGGCATATTATAATGCTGTGCCAGATAGTTATAACTTCTGGTTTTATCGTCCAGAGGAGGATGAGGGTGATGGCGTGCATCGTCCCTTGCTCATCTTCTTACATGGTGCAAGCTTGTGTGGTCGCAATCTGGCAAACGTGAAACGCTATGGTCCAATGGAGGCTCTGAAACGAGGACGTGCTATCGACTGCTACATCTTGGCTCCTCAAAACCCTGGTGGTTCTTGGAGTCCGCAGAAGATTATGAAGTTGATAGAGTGGGCAGAGAGCAGGTATAATGTAGATAAAGACCGCATCTACTGCTATGGCATGAGTCTGGGTGGTTATGGCACACTCGACATGTGTGCAACCTATCCAGATGTGATTGCTGCAGGTATGGCGATGTGTGGAGGTGCAACAGTGAAGGACATGAGTGGCTTGTCAAAATTGCCGATGTGGATTGTGCACGGAACGGCTGATACTGCTGTGCCAGTGTCAGCTTCAGACCGAGTGGTGGAGGCTATCGAGAAGACGGGTGACTCCTCTCGCTTGATTTATACACGTATGAAAGGTGTGAATCATGGCCGCTTGGCTCGTATCTTCTATTGTTATCAGACCTATGATTGGATGTTCTCTCATTCACTGAAGGATGAAGACCGTGCCATCAACCGTGACTTTGAGATAACCAACCAACTTTTGAACGATGCCTATAAAGATTTAGGACGCAATGCTAACTTTGCCTCTTATGATTAGGGGCAGAGTGGGGGCACTATATCAGGCTTTGAATGAAATGTTAGAATAAAAATCTATTAATAATATAGTTTTTTAGTAAGTTAAATAAAAACCTAAAACTATTAAACCTTTATTACCAACCCAATGAAAAAGATTCTTCTTTTATCCTCATTCTTTCTTTCTATCTTGGCGGTGCAGGCGCAGACAGCCAAGGAAGAGATTTATGCCGATATTTTGAAGTCGAGCTCAAACCACATGGCTTATCAAGCCCCAACCCAACCTTTAACTAAGTCGCCCAAGGGCTACGAACCTTTCTACATGACACACTATGGTCGTCATGGATCTCGTTGGCTTCTCAACGACCATGAATATCAAAATGTGATCAAACCTCTTCGTAAGGCTAAAGAAGAAGGGATACTCACGGCTCTTGGTCAGGAGACGCTGGAGAAGATGGAGCGTTTTTACCCTTGCACATTGGGGCGATTGGGCGAACTAACCGATATTGGTGAGATTCAGCACCATGGTATTGGCAAACGCATGACTCAGAACTTCCCAAAGGTCTTTAGTGGTAAGAAAGCAGAGGTGGATGCACGAAGTACAGTGGTGGTTCGTTGCATCATGAGTATGGTGGCAGAATGTGAGGAAATCACTGCATTCAATCCTGAACTGAAGATGCACAATGATGTGAGCCAGTCTTATCAGTGGTATCTGAATCATAACCTCTATCCGATGCTTCATGAGGCAGGACGTGATAGAGGTAGAATAAACTGGGAATACCAGCAGAAATATACACATCCAGAGCGGTTCTGCCGTGCGCTCTTCACGGATGAGAGCTACTGGAGGGACGAGAAGTTCAAGGCAGCAGACTGGATGCGTCAGGTGTTTAGTGTGACAACAAACATGCAGAGTCATGGATGTGGTGAGGATATGTGGAATCTCTTCACCAAAGAGGAGGCGTATGATTTGTGGAAGATTGTGAACATCGACTGGTATCTGGGTTATGCCAATGCACCTCAGACAGGTGGTTTGATGCAATATAACCAGACCGAATTGTTGCGCAATATGATTCAGACTACTGACACGGTGCTGGCCAGCAAGACTTACTCTAATGGTGCCGCATTGCGTTTCGGCCATGAAGTGTGTGTGTTGCCATTGGCTTGTTTGATGGAACTTGATAGTTGTGGTCGTGCAGTGGAGGACTTGGACCGCTTGGAGGACTATTGGGTAAACTTCCGCATTTATCCTATGGCTTGCAACATCCAATTGGTGTTCTATCATTCTAAAAAGAAAAAAGCCAATGCTCCTATCTTGGTGAAAGCATTACTGAATGAGAAAGAGGCTACTCTGCCTGTCAAGACAGATCAGTATCCATACTATAAGTGGGATGATCTTCGTGCTTATTACATGCAGAAGATGGAGGCTTTTGATGAGAAACTAAAGGCGTGGGAGGAAAAGAACAAGAAAAAATAAAAGTCTTTGTTCCCATTCTCCCTGCATGAGGAGATGCCTCATTTGGGTGAGGGCGGCATCTGAATGCCATAAGGCTTCCGAATGTATAACATGTACTTAGTTGCAAACAATCATAGTAGGAGAGAACCCTTTCGGTTCTCTCTTCTTAAATGAAATCATAGATGAACTATATCGATTTCGCATCGCAGGATGAAATCTTCTCTTCTAAAGTGGCGGAAGAGCAGGATGTACATAATCATGAGATGAATTTAGTCTGGCGCTTTGTGTCAAGTACCAATGTGAGTGTATTTCTGACAGGAAAGGCAGGAACAGGCAAGACCACCTTTCTGTGTAAACTAAGAGAAATGTCTCCCAAGCGTATGGTGGTGCTGGCGCCTACGGGTGTGGCAGCAATCAATGCACAGGGACAGACAATCCACTCTTTCTTTCAGTTGCCTTTTGGACCGATTGTTCCAGGCATGAAGATGGGTGAGGATCGCTCACGCTATAAGATGAGCAAGGAGAAGAAAAACCTGATCAAAACATTAGATTTGCTGGTGATTGATGAAGTCTCAATGGTGAGATGTGATGTGTTGGATGCCATAGACCAAGAACTGAGGAAATATAAAGATAGAAACAAACCCTTTGGAGGCGTGCAACTCTTGCTGATTGGTGACCTTCAGCAGTTGGCTCCTGTTGCTCAGGAGCGTGAGTGGAGTCTGTTGTCTCCCTACTACAATACGCCATATTTCTTTGGTAGCAGGGCTTTGCAACAGATTCAGTATGTGACCATAGAACTGAAGCATATCTATCGCCAACAGGATGTGTCGTTTATAGATGTGCTGAACAGGATTCGCACAAACAGGATGGACGCTTCTGTGCTTTCCGCTTTGAATGCGCGTTATCAACTTGATTTTGAACCTCCAGAAGATGAGGACTGGATTCGCTTGACCACACATAACCGTATGGCACAATCCTATAACAGCCAGAAACTGGAGGCTCTGAAAAGTGAGAAGATGAAGTTTGTGGCAGAGGTGAGTGGTAACTTTCCTGAAAACAGTTATCCTGCAGATGACGAACTTGTGCTGAAGAAAGGGGCACAGGTCATGTTTATCAAGAATGATCCCACTCCTGCCAAAGAATACTACAATGGTAAGATTGGTGTGGTGAAAGGTATGGTATGGAATGAGGAGGATGAAAAGTATCGTGTGGTGGTGCATTGCAAGGAGGACGACAAGACCATCTATGTGCCTCAACTGGAGTGGGAGAATACGAAATATGTGATTGACCCCGTAACGAAGGATATACGTGAGGAAGTGGAAGGTGTCTTCAAACAGTATCCACTTCGCTTGGCTTGGGCTATCACGGTACATAAAAGCCAGGGCTTGACATTTGACCGCGCTGTGCTGGATATAACTGATTCATTCACTCACGGACAGGTGTATGTGGCATTAAGTCGCTGTCGCACACTGGAAGGAATGGTGCTGGCTCGTCCCTTGTCTGCAGGTTCTGTCATCACAGATTCTTCAGTTAATGCTTATATAGACAAGGAACTGATGGAGGCTCGGCAAGCAGAGGGGAAATTACCACAGATGATGTATGAGTACTATTACTCTCTGCTCAACGAACTCTTTGACTATCGTCTGCTCAAGAATGAGATGGAGCATTTCTACAAGGTCGTGGCTCAATACTTGGAGGATTCCTATCCTGTTCTCCATGAGTCACTTCAGAAAGCCCTGCCGTTGGTTGATAAGGAGATTGTAGATGTGTCGATGAGATTTCAGTACCAATATGCTACACTGATGCAGCAGAGTGATGGCAACTTCTCGTTAGACCATAGACTGCAGGAAAGACTCATGGCAGCCATGACCTATTTTGGAGAAAAACTGCATGAGCATCTTGACCCCGTGATAGCACTGACCAAGGTGGCTATCAATAATAAAAAGACCAATACATTATATAATAATGCGCTGGATGCGTTTACCTTGCGTTATAAACTGAAGGTAGGCATCATTGCCAGACTGAAAGAGGAAGGCTTTTCTGTGCGTGGCTATCTGCGTGCAAAGGCTCAGGCGGCACTTGATGAAGTGGAGATAGATGAGGAGGCGACGAAGAAGGCGAGGAAGAGAAAAGCCAAGGATACCCAAGTGGAAAAAACGCCCAAGGTGGATACGAAACTCCAGACATTCAAGCTCTATCGCGAGGGAAAGAGTATGAAGGAGATTGCAAAGGAGCGTTCGCTCACAGAGGGTACGATAGCCTCTCATCTGGCTTATTTCATGGAAAAGGGTGAAGTGAAGCTTAGCAATGTGGTGAGCACGCAACATCAGAAAATCATTCAAGGCATCATCCGATCTTTCAGTGGGGCTTATACAATCACTGATGTGAAGAATCTTCTCCCTGCAGATTATAGTTATGCTGAAATAAGGCTTGTGATAGCAGATATGAATAAATCGTGACATCTGAATTGTACGCTCTTGAGCTCTTCTGTTCTTCAATCTTGCACAAAAAGATAAAAAATGTTTCATTTATTTTGTATTATGTGTGATTTACACTAACTTTGCAATTCGTATGGCAACACTGATGGATGTATGGAAGAAATCATTCGCTCTTGCTGACCACGAACTCGAACAGTCACGAACTTAATTAAAAAAGCAAAAGATATGGAACAATTAGACTGGTCAGGCCTTGGCTTTGGCTATCATAAGACAGATTACAACGTACGCTGTTACTATCGTGACGGCAAATGGGGCGAGATTGAAGTGTGTTCAGAAGAGACAATTCCTCTTCACATGGCGGCTACATGTCTTCACTACGGACAAGAGGCTTTTGAAGGTCTGAAAGCCTACCGTTGTCCTGACGGCAAGGTACGAGTGTTCCGTAGCGATGAGAATGCGGCTCGTCTTCAGAGCACATGCCGTGGTATTCTCATGCCAGAACTTCCTACAGAGAAATTCAATGAAATGGTGGACAAGGTGATTCGTCTCAATGAGCGATTCATTCCTCCATACGAGACGGGCGCAACACTCTATGTGCGTCCATTGCTCATTGGTACAAGTGCTCAGGTAGGTGTGCATCCAGCCACAGAGTATCTCTTCATCATCTTTGTCACTCCTGTTGGTCCATACTTCAAGGGAGGCTTCTCTTGCAACCCTTATGTAGTCATTCGTGAATTTGATCGTTCTGCACCTCTTGGCACAGGTATTTACAAGGTGGGTGGAAACTATGCTGCATCTCTCCGGGCTAATCAGTTGGCTCATGAGTTGGGCTATGCTTGTGAGTTCTATCTCGATGCAAAAGAGAAGAAGTATATGGATGAATGTGGTGCTGCTAATTTCTTTGGTATCAAGAACAACACTTATGTGACTCCTAAATCCACATCCATTCTCCCTTCCATCACTAATAAATCTCTCATGCAGTTGGCGGAAGACCTTGGCATGACAGTGGAGCGTCGTCCAATTCCTGAAGAGGAGCTTGCCACCTTCGAGGAGGCTGGTGCATGTGGCACAGCTGCTGTCATCTCTCCAATCAGCAAGATTGATGATCTCGACACAAAGCAGAGTTTCGTTTTCTCAGAGGATTGCAAGCCTGGTCCATGGTCTACTAAGTTATACAATCTCCTCCGAGGCATTCAGTATGGCACTGAGCCAGACAAGCACGGATGGACTCGTGTGGTGATTGACTGATAATCAATAAAGACTTATATTATACACTAACAGAATAATTATGAAACCTACGCTTTTCCTTTTGGCTGCAGGAATGGGAAGCCGCTATGGCGGTTTGAAGCAGCTTGATGGTCTTGGACCAAACGGTGAAACTATTATGGATTATTCCATCTATGACGCTATCCAAGCAGGATTTGGCAAAATCGTATGGGTCATCCGTAAGGACTTTGAAGAGCAGTTCCGCACACAAATCCTCTCCAAGTATGAGGGTGTGATTCCATGCGAACTCTGTTTCCAGAGCATAGACAGCCTTCCTGATGGCTTTAAGTGTCCAGAGGGACGTGAGAAACCTTGGGGTACTAACCACGCCGTTCTTATGGGTAAGGATGTGATCAAAGAGCCTTTCGCAGTGATTAATTGCGATGACTTTTATGGTCGTGACGCTTTCATGTCTATTGGTCAATACCTCACCAACCTTCCTGAAGGCTCTAAGAACAAGTACGCTATGGTGGGCTTCCGTTGTTGCAACACGCTTTCAGAGAACGGTTCGGTGGCTCGTGGTGTCTGCATGTATGATGAAAAACGTCATCTCGTAGATGTGGTGGAGCGCACAGAGGTTCTGCGTCAGGCAGACAAGGGCAATGCCATCTGCTACAAGGATGAGCAGGGTGAGTGGACTCCTCTGGAAGAGAACACACCTGTCAGCATGAATATGTGGGGCTTCACACCAGACTACTTCGACTATAGCGAGGCTGAGTTCAAGGAGTTTCTCTCTGATCCTAAGAACATGGAGAACCTCAAGGCAGAGTTCTTCATTCCTCTGATGGTGAACAAACTCATCAAGTCTAATGCTGCTACAGTAGAGGTGCTCGACACCACTTCTGTCTGGTTTGGCGTGACTTACGCAGCAGACCGTCAGGCCACAGTAGAGCGTATCGCTAAACTGGTGGCTGATGGTGTTTATCCAAACAAATTGTTCTGATCTCATGTTTTGAACTAATCTTTACATTTACAATAGAAGCGTGTCGGGTGCTTGGTGCATCTGACACGCTTCGCTTTTATTCGTATGTGATATGGAAAACAGATGACTTGTTCTTGTGCCTCCATTCCTTGTTTCTCATGGATTGATACCATATAACGGAGGATAATTAATGACAGATTGTGAAAAAGTAGATAAAATATTTGTTGTGTATGCCACAAAGCACCTATCTTTGTAATGCTGAATTGTAAAATCACCCCCTAAGAACAATCTATATGTACCGATAGGATGATAGCATGCGAAATGAGACCGAGAAGTGACATGTCAAATTAAAACGGAATAGTTATGAGAAGATTACTAAGTAGCACAGAGCAACGCTGTAAGGTTTGTCTAAAGAGAAGTTCTATGCTGGCTGTATTTATGGTCTTGCCATTTGTGGTGTCAGCACAAGAGAAAGTAGAAGCCCGCGTAGGTGCAGATGTGGTTTCTAATTATATTTGGCGTGGTCAGGACTTGGGTGCGGCGGCTGTTCAGCCTTCCATGAAAATCTCTTACAAAGGTCTTAACCTTGATGCCTGGGGATCATGTGGCATAGTGAACCGTGATGACACAAAGGAGTTGGATCTCACGCTTGCTTATTCCATAGGTGGATTCACGATTGGTGTGACAGATTACTTCTGTGTGGCGGGTGAAGAAAATTGCCCTACCAGATATTTTCTTTACGATGCTCACGAGACAGCCCACGTGTTTGAGGTCAATGTAGGATATGATTTTGATGTCTTGTCCTTCAACTGGTACACGAACTTTGCAGGGGATGATGGTGTGACTCGTTCGGGCAAGCGAGCCTATTCTTCTTACTTCGAGTTGGGCGTTCCTTTCAAGTTGGGAGGGCTGGATTGGAACTTTACAGCAGGTGCTGTTCCATTTGTTTCCGACTTCTATGCTGATGCTAATGGGTTTGCTGTGACCAATATGGCACTTTCCGCCAGTAAGGAAATCAATATCACACCAACCTTCTCTGTCCCTTTGTTTGGCACAATCTCTGCTAATCCGAGTACACAGAATATCTATTTTACAGCGGGTGTGACCTTCTAAGTGCGCACACATACACCTCGATTATCAATGAATTCTTATGGATTTGTGATTCTGGCGCAAGTCCGATAAGTATCTCTTTCCCTCCCTGCCTTTTCTGTTGGGAAGGTCAGATAAAAGTATATGTGTGCGAGTGTGAAATAGCAGTTATCCCCTGTCGTGTGACACATCTAAAGATTGAAGCATTGTTCGTGCTCCAATGAACAATGCTTCAATGGTCAATGAACAATGCTTCAAGTGCCAACGAACAATGCTTCAATGCCCCATGAACCATGCGTGCGTTTTTCACTCAAAAGCATGGTGTTATGTGGTATCCACAAATCATTGTTTTTTGAATGAGATATGTGGATTCTTGTGGCTGAGGGTAATGTTGTTCACATTCCCGTAAGAGTCGTCCAACGGCAGAACCTTCCAGCATCTCTTTGCCCGTCTTCAGCCAAAGTCAAAAACCCATTGTATTGCGCCATGAATTTTGATAAAAAACGAAAGAGGGAAGTATGATTGATGTGCCAACCATCGTGATCAACTGTTTCATCTTCTGAATTCAACGAATTCATGTTGTTAATCATCATGTTTAGATTCCTGAACAATCATACTTGTGCCTATTTGAGAAGATACTTTTGACCATTCACAATGACAATTCCCTTATAGTTCTTGTCCACGCATTGTCCCGCAAGATTGTAGATGACATCAGATTTCTCTGTCATTGATGGCAGGTCTTGGACTGTCTCTATTCCTGTTGTTTTCTCCTTCTCGATAGAAGCGTGGCGAAGGGCTGAACGTACTGCATAGAAGGCAGGTTTCTTTCCCAATCCTGCATCATAGAGTAGAGGACTGGAACTACTGCGCCAGCTGTCGTTGTCTTTCAATCCCCAAATGACGAGGGCATGGCAGTTGTCATTTTTGAGCATGATGTCAGTGATGACACGGTAGTTGCGTGCCTGCTCTTCCAGATTGCTTGCTGTTGTGGAAGAAATGCCCATGTCCAATTCGGTGATGATGCATTTCAGCCCTGCTTCTCCAAATCGCTCAATGGTTTTGGCCAGTTTCACAGAGTCCACATCACCTACAGAGAAGTGGCACTGCAAGCCTACACCATCAATAGGGATATTGTCTGCCTTCAGGCGCATGGCAAGATTGTAGAATGCTACAGACTTGGCTTTTCCCTGCAACTCCACATCGTAGTCGTTCAGATAAAGTTTGGCGTCGGGGTCTGCCTCATGTGCATATACAAAGGCTGAATCGATATAATCTTCTCCGATAGCGCGCATCCATACGCTCTGGCGGAGGTCATATCCTTCGGGATTGGTTCTCACGGTGGTCTGGTCATCGTTCAGACATTCGTTCACCACATCCCATTCTTTCACTTTTCCCTTGAAATGCTTCACCACATTGGTGATGTGGCTCTTCAGTATTTGCAGGGCTTCTTCACGGCTCCAGTTCTGGTCGTTCTTCTTGCCATCACTGGAAACCCATGTGGGAAGTTGGGAATGCCATGCCAGGCAGTGACCTCTCATGCTCATGTTGTGTCGCTGTGCATAACTCACAAGGTTGTCGGCTGCCCAATAGTTGAAAGAACCACGTGAAGGTTCTAAGGCATCCCACTTCATTTCGTTTTCTGCCACAAGCATGTTGAACTGTTGTCCAACCTCTCTGGTCTCTGCCAGTGCTTCGTTGGTGATGTCGTTTTTCCATGTGGAGATGGCTGTGCCAATAAACTTGTCATTGTTTTTGGCATATTGACGCAAAGTGGTCATGTCTGTCGCGTCGTTCACTCCGTCGTCGTAGAAAGCACCCATGTGCTCTTTTTCCTCAGGGCTTTCATCTGGGTCTTCTGCTTGAGTCTCTTGGTCCTTGAATGAAACAAGGCGCAGTTTTACAGTGTAGTTCTCGTCTTCCTCGCTTTCCACCAATTCCCAAGTATATTTCTCTGGCTTCTGTAGGTTAAAGCACCAATCTCCTGTGCCCTTGCTTTTTGCCGTGAGCAATGTGAATTCGTCACCCACCTTCACTCCTGCGTCTTCCTCAAGATGAATGGAGATGAGGGGCATCTTCTTGCTGGTGGAGAAGTCTTGTGTCATATTATAATATTTCACCGCACCGTTCACCTTCAGTTGATCGTATTGCGTGTCGGACGCAATGTCAAAGTGTAGCACAGAGGCAGGCCTGACATAGAGATGGGTGTTGGCAGAAGTGGAGACGTAGTTTTGTAGCGTTAAAGTGCCAGTGTGCTCGTCGCCTGGGTTGATGGTGCCATAATTATCAACTGTGCCACCAATACTGCCCGTGCCTCCTAAGATGCCGTTTTGGAAAACGAAAGCAATGGCCTCGTTCTCATCAGGCTTTGCCCCTAAAGCCCCTCTCATTCCTCTGCTTTTGGCTTCTGCTACATCATTCATGGCAAGAACAGTTCCTTCCAGCACTCGGAGCGTGCCTGTCAGGTAGTTCTCGTTGCCTGTAATGCGGTAAGTGCCTTTCCCCTCCTTGATGATACCTACGGGATGTGTGTCGCTGTAGCTTGGTGGAGCAATCGTGCCTGCCAAGGTTGCGTCTGTGCCCAGATAACCCACAAGGAAATATGCGGCTCTTGTGTTCTTCTTCATGTAGCCTTGTATGATAGATCCCTCTTCCGTGTTCAGTTCGCCAATACGGAAGCCTGCGCCATTCGTGTTGGCTTCACAACAGATGGTAGCACCTTTGTGAAGTGTCACATAACTGTTCTGCATGGAATTGTTCACCTTGCCAGACCTCACGGCGTCTTCCACATTCTCTGGAGAAAAGGACTTGCCTCCATGAGCCATCACAACACCATAGAAACCTGCTTTAGATGAGTTCTCGGGGAAGGGGAAGATGTGGATGTTTCCCTTGAAGCCACTCCAATTAGGCCAAGTCGCTCCTTTTGAAGTGCCAAGGTAGCATCGTTCGCCACCTGCATAGAGGTTCATCGTGCCAGTTCCTGTCACGGTAGAACTAAAATAACAGTAGCGCGCCATCTTCACATCACAGGTTTTTCCTGCTCCTATATAGATGTTTTCACTATAAGAGATGTAGTTTTTGTCAGTATTGTCACCACTGATGTCGATTGTTTGATCTTGTGCCCCGGCGTGTGCCATGAATAGGGGCAGTATCATTGTTAGTAATTCTTTTTTCATGATTGTTGTTATTATTCTGTTGCAAATATACGCCAAACTATTGATATGACAAAATATTTTCTGTTTGGGGTATAAAGAAAAAGCCAAGTTGAGAAAACTCAACTTGGCTTTTATGGTTGGGATACCTGGGCTCGAACCAAGAATAACAGGACCAGAATCTGTTGTGTTGCCAATTACACCATATCCCAATTTTTTATTGTAACAATTGTTCGGATGAGCACCCCTCTTCCTGAATTGCGATGCAAAGGTAGTATATTTTTGACTTATAGCCAAACATCTGGGGAGTTTTTTTGAAAAAAGTTGTGTTTTCTTTGCAGGAAGAGGCTTCTGATGAAACACTTGGGGAGAAAAAGAGGGTATATTTGGCTGAATGGGAGAAAAATCTTATCTTTGCAAACGGAAAGAATTAAGACATGGATAAACTGATTTTCATAAGTAATGATGATGGTTTTGATGCTGAGGGCGTCAAACAATTGGCTGAGATGGCAAGAGCGTTTGGTGATGTGTTTGTGGTGGCTCCTGATGGGGGAAGAAGTGGTGCAAGCATGAGTATTAGCAGTCACGACCCTGTTCGCAACACGTTTGTGATGCAGAAAGATGCTACAGATACTTTGGGCAGTCTGACAGTGTGGGCTTGTTCTGGCACACCAATTGACTGTACCAAGATGGCATTTGAGAAACTGTTGCCACGTCGTCCAGATCTTGTGTTGGGTGGAATCAATCATGGTGACAACTGTGCTGTGAACGCTCATTATTCAGGCACGATGTCAATTGCACTGGAAGGATGTATCAAGCATGTGCCTTCTATTGCTTTCTCAAGTGGCAGGGTTGCGGAGGATGCAGATTTCAGTTATATGAAGGAGTGGGTGCAAAAATTCATTGACATGGTGCTCCGAGAGGGTTTGCCAGATGATACTTGCCTGAATGTGAATGTGCCGGATGTCACTCCATTGAAGGGTGTGAAGGTCTGCAAGATGGGTATGGGCGATTGGTATGAGGAATGGCAGGAGCGAGATCACCCCAGAGGTGGCAAGTATTACTGGATAGCAGGCTATTATGCTCCTCACAATACAGATGATGTGGAAAGTGACACGTGGGCATTTGAACATGGATATGTGGCTGTCACTCCTCTTCACCTTGACATGACAGATTATAAAACCAAAGAAAGCCTGAAGAGAGTTTTTGGATGTGAATGACACATTATTAATATAATAGTGACACATTAATAATATAATAGGGTATTAGAAGACAACCGTGCGATATTATCTGATAGCGGGAGAGGCGTCTGGCGACTTGCATGCCTCTAACTTGATGGCGGAACTCAAGCGGAGAGACGATGCGGCAGAGTTTCGGTTCTATGGTGGCGACAAGATGGCTGCTGTGGGAGGGACGCTTGTGAAGCATTATCGTGAATTGGCTTATATGGGCTTCATTCCTGTGTTGATGCACTTGCCTCAGATATTGAAGAACATGAGACAATGCAAGGCTGATATAGCCGAATGGAAGCCTGATGTGGTTGTTTTGGTGGATTATCCAGGCTTCAATCTCGATATTGCGGCGTTTGTTCGTGCAAGAGGTATATGCAAGGTCTATTACTATATCAGTCCTAAGATATGGGCATGGAAGGAATACCGTATCAAGAATATCAGGCGTGATGTGGATGAACTGTTCTCTATTTTGCCGTTTGAGGTGAAGTGGTTTGAGGAGCGTGATTATAAGGTGCATTATGTGGGTAATCCTTGTGTGGATGCTGTGGAGAAATGGAAACGTGAAGAGGCACAGGAAAGTCAGCAGGAGGCTAAGCGTGATGGAAAGAGGCAAATTGCGATATTGGCGGGAAGCCGGCGGCAAGAAATCAAGGACAACCTGCGGATGATGGTGGAGAGTGCCGCTGCATTTAAGGATTACCATATCGTGATAGCAGGTGCGCCCAATATAGATGAGGCTTATTACCATGACTATCTACCCAAGGATGTGGAAGTGGAGATTCGGTTTGGTCAGACTTATCAGATTCTGAAGGATTCGGTGGCTGCTTTGGTCACTTCGGGAACAGCAACGCTCGAAACGGCAATATTGCGAGTTCCTCAGGTGGTGTGTTATGCCATGCCGTTGGGTAAGTTGGCTTCATGGCTGAAAAGTAAAATCTTAAAGGTGAAATATGTCTCATTGGTCAATTTGGTGGTGGATAGGGAGATCGTGCAAGAACTGGTGGCTGATCGTATGACAAGAACCAATATCATTCACTATCTGGGCAGTATTCTTCCTGGAGGGGAGGCACGTCAGCAGATGCTGGATGACTATGAGGAGATGAACAGTCTGCTGGGTGGAGAAGGTGCGAGCAGAAGGGCTGCCGAGGAAATGCTAAGGCTCTTGAAGGCAGATAAAGAGAGAATGGACAAGAGTCTATTAGATGAAGAGGTCAATTAAAATTCTTAATTAAAGATATGTTAGGAACATCAAATAACTTCAAGCCCTCCTATACAAAAGAGGATTTACAAGAGTTGGAGGAATGGTTTAAGGCTCACCCTTATCACGGTGAGATGGAAATGTCTGGCGGTGGTATCCGTATGAGTGATGTGGGCAGTTCTGTAGAAAGGCTTTTGGAGGTTGCCGAGGTGGGTGGCGTGGAGAACAGAACCTATGCTGGTACTGTCAATATGCTGTATGCCATCAGAGACCAGTTGCTTGCTCAGGGTAAGGTGAAAGAATAAAGCAATCAAACCCGAATAGGTCATTGAAGCATTGTCCCATTCCTTTTTCCCTAATGAACGTCATAGGAGAATCTCTATTGTGTTGGGTTGATCATCAATAATTGAGACAATTGAGATAAGGTAAATACCCCCTTACAACAATTATTCCCTCCCCATGCTTCTGCGAGCCTTCGAGATGCCTTCGAGATGCCTCTTAGATAATTCCACCACCTTTTTCTTGTGCGCCATGAAGGGATGTGAGGAGGGGATTGGAGGCCAAGACTGGAACAAAATTCATGTAAAAGAAGTACCTGTGTACTGCAATTACATTATTAAAATAATGAAAGACAATAAAAATACAAACCGAATTAAGGTTGTTCTTGCTGAGAAAAAGTTGCAAAACCAATGGCTTGCGGAAAAACTTGGCAGAGATCAAGCAACCATTTCAAAATGGTGTGCCAATGCATGCCAGCCCCCCTTGGAAGTGTTGATACAGATTGCACAATGTTTAGTTAATATTAAAGAACCAATCCGTGTGTCGGAACACAATCCCTACAAAGAATAATGGCAAATAAGTCTTTCTCTTTATTTGATTTTTGTAAGAAACGAGCCGATAAGGTTCAAATCTTTGGCGAAGAGTCGCTCGATGAAGAAGGAAATGTAATTTCCTTTATAGATCAAGCTGCTCTCGTAACTCATTTCTTGCAGTTGCGACATTCAAAGGTTGATACACCATATGCCGGCAAAGCAGAAAGCATTCTTCATCTGTGGTATGAATTCATTCGTGGAGAACGTTCCCAACGCCCTAATGACTTTGTAGGTGTTGCAGAATCCGAGTATGGCTATCAAAACTATCTTTTCCCAGATTTGTTTCAAGAACCATTTCCTGCGCCAAAAAATCTAAAATTTACCTTCATTGACCTTTTTGCAGGTATTGGAGGATTCAGAATGGCTTTTCAAAATCTGGGAGGTGAATGTGTGTTCTCTTCTGAGTGGGATGAGCAAGCAAAGAAAACTTATTTCGCAAATTACGGGGAAGTCCCATTTGGCGATATTACAAAGGAATCTACAAAGAACAAGATTCCCAAAGATTTTGATATACTTTGTGCTGGATTTCCATGCCAAGCATTCTCTCTTGCTGGCAAGAAACTTGGGTTTGCAGAAACAAGAGGAACACTTTTCTTTGATGTTGCAGAGATTCTGCGTAGATACCAGCCAAAAGCATTCTTCTTGGAAAATGTTAAAGGTCTTGCTATTCACGACAAAGGAAAGACTCTTAAAACAATCTTGAACACATTGGACGAGGTTGGTTATATAGTACCAGAACCTCAAATTGTGAACGCTATGTACTTTGGAGTGCCACAGCATCGTGAAAGAATTTATATTGTTGGATTCCGCAAAGATTTGGGCTTGTCTGCAGAGGATTTTACCTATCCTGAGCAGAAAGAAGTTACCAAGAAATGGATTGACGTAAGAGAAGAAAAGCCTGTTCCTGCTAAGTATTATCTTTCAACTACATATCAACAGACATTGATAAACCACAAAGCGCGTCATGCAGCAAAAGGTAATGGATTTGGTTATGATATTATTCCAGACGATGGTGTATCTCATGCTATTGTGGTCGGAGGAATGGGGCGTGAAAGCAATCTTGTTATAGACTTCCGACAGAAGGATCTAACACCAACGACCAATATTAAAGGAACTGTAAATACAGATGGCTGGAGAAAAATGACGCCACGTGAATGGGCACGATTGCAAGGGTATCCCGACACATTCAAGATAGTTGTCTCAGATGCATCTGCATATAAACAATTTGGTAATAGTGTTGCAGTTCCTGCTATTCAAGCAACAGCAACACAATTGCTTAAGTCATTACAAGACAAAAAAATATTATAATATGGCGGTTTGGCAATTTAATCGAGGAGAATGGACTGAAGCATACGTGTTTATGCGTTTGCTCGGTGATGGACGTATATATGGAGCATCGTCTGACTTAACAAAAGATGACTCCTGTTATATAGATATTGTCGATATAATAAGAGACGAACCAGATAAAATTCTAATATTTGAGCGTTTTGTTGAAACTAATATTGCCTATATCAGAGCGTCTAAAGATGGAGAGGAAATAAATGTTGTAACTGCGCCTGAATTATCAGAGTATGCGCAGGTATTATATGACAGCATAAGAACATTGGCTGCAAACCGAGTTGTTGGAGTTGTAAACGTTCAAGAATATCTGGAATCACTTGGTGTAGATACACCAAAGGCAAATCTTTCTGAAGAAGCAAAAGAAAGATATGGTGCAAAAACTGATGTAATTATTACAAGTGAGGAATCTCTGGATCACTCTAGAACTACTGAAGGTTTTTCCGTTAAATCTCATATTGGTAGCCCCGCAACATTATTTAATTGCTCCCAAACATCAGGATTTACATTTTAAATTATAGGATGTGATGAAATGGGTATGCAGCAAATGAACGAGAAAGATTCTTTCCTCTCAATCATAAATGCAATAAAGGAGAATTATTCTCTTGAGTATGTGGGATGCAGGAATGAAGTTTTTGAACAAAATATCGCTATTGTGGACTCCCGAATGGAAGAAGTCCTCAGCACTGCTGTACTTGCACAATCTTCATATTACGGAGCATGCGATTCCGACGTAAAAGATGTCTGCAATAAGATGATAGAATTAAATCCTATAAACGTCAAGAATCCGCAGATGTTTTATCCTGCGAAGTTCAAAGATTTTCTTTTTGATTCATTTGCAGGTATGACAGCATCTTCAATATGGAATGGAAGAAAGAGGCTTACAGGTGGTTATATTGATGTGAGTCGCAATGGCGAGATGTTATATTATCGTGCCATGTCTGACGATATTTTTGGTAACTATCTATTTGAGAACACATATTTTGATCGCCCAGATAGAGGCGCTTGCAAAGATTTTGCAGTAGCCCAAGCCAAAGCCTATCTGGAAAATCGAGAATTAACAGAAGACGAAGTCAATGCTTTAATATACAAGAATGGAGTTTCTGGGACAAAAAAGGCAAAAAAAGGTGATTTCGGATATGTGTACAAGAGGAACAATGATTATTTCATTGATTTGAATTTCCAGATTAGATTTAGATAGAGTTGTTGTTAATTCACTATTCAGGAAAACACTCAACCTTCAGCAGACACCTTATTGGTCAGATCTATGAACTCTTGAACAGAGAGTTGCTCCGGACGGCGAGTGAAGATGGGGTCAGTGAGTAGGGGTGAGTCCTTGCCCAAAATCTGCTTCATGCCATTTCGCATCATCTTTCTGCGCATGGTGAAGACTGTCTTGACAATGCGTCTGAACAGTTGTTCGTCACATCCAAGAGTCTGTTTGTTGTTGCGGGTGAGTCTGATCACGGCACTTTTCACTTTTGGAGGAGGATTGAACACGTTCTCATTGACTGTGAATAAATACTCTACATCATACCAAGCTTGGATGAGCACGCTCAACACGCCATAGGTTTTATTTCCGGGGGAAGCGGCCATGCGTTCTGCAACCTCTTTTTGTATCATGCCTGTACAGCAAGGAATGAGGTCTCGGTTTTCCACCATCTTGAAAAAGATTTGGGAAGAGATGTTGTAAGGATAATTGCCTGTCAATACAAAAGGCTTTCCATCAAATACATCATGGAGATTCATCTTCAGAAAGTCTCCCTCAATGATATTGTCACTCAGGGCTGGAAAATGCTCGTGGAGATAGGGTACAGAGTCGAAGTCTATCTCCACTACCTTGAAAGGTCTTCCCTTTGGAAGAATATATTGTGTCAGCACACCCATGCCTGGTCCTACTTCTAAAACAGGAATGTCGGGACAAGCATCAATGGTGTCGGCTATGCGTTTGGCAACACTTAAATCTGTGAGAAAATGCTGACCTAAAAATTTCTTTGGTTTTACGCTGTCCATGAAAAATATATTTGATGAACTGATTTGTTCTTTTTTATTATTTATGTGGTTTCTCCTCTTCGGGAAGATAAATAAAATTCCTTTTCTCGTGCTAACTCGAATTTTATCGTTATCTTTGCATCATTATTGCGTGGACAAAGTTACGACATTTCTGGATGAACAGCAACAAAAAAAAGAAAAAAGCACTCAATATAGCCCTTCCTTTTGTGTTGGGAGGAGGCATCTTGTGGTGGATGTACCGTGACACGGACTTCCAGGCACTGGAAAAAACGGTTCTCCATGACATGAATTGGGGTTGGATGCTCTTTTCTTTAGTGTTTGGTGTAACAGCCCAGTTGTTTCGTGGCATCAGGTGGAAACAGGCACTTGAACCAATGGGCGAGCATCCCAAATTGATGGATTGCATTCATGCCGTGTTCATATCCTATGCGTCGAGTTTAATCATTCCTCGTAGTGGTGAATTAAGCAGGTGTGGCATCTTGTCAAAATATGATGGTGCGTCATTCTTGAAGGCTTTAGGCACAGTGGTCACAGAGAGGGTGATAGATTCACTGCTCATCTTGCTGATCACCTCAATCGTCATCCTTTCTCAGGTGGCTATCTTCGTGTCGTTCTTTGACCGTACGGGCACGGACATTCATGATATATTGAGTGGTTTCACCACTACGGGCTATATTGTGACAGCCATTTGCTTGGTCATCACGGTCGTGTTCCTCTGGGTGCTGATGCGTCGCTTTACCTTCATGGCGAAAATTAAAGACATGATGAGCAAGATGAAGGAGGGTGTCCTCTCTTTGAAGGGTGTGAAGAACAAATGGATGTTTGCCTTTTATACATTGGCTATATGGGCAAGCTATTTCATTCATTACTGGATGACTTTTAGGTGCTTTGCCTTTACTGAAAATCTTGGTTTCACAGTGGCTATTGTGAGTTTCATTGTAGGTAGCATCTCTGTGATTGTGCCCACGCCTAATGGAGCAGGACCTTGGCATTTTGCGGTAAAGACCATTCTGGTTTTATACGGTTTGGCAGATACAGATGCTGTGACTTTTGTGTTGATAGTCCACACCATCCAGACCGCCCTGATTCCCGTGCTTGGCATCTTCTCGCTGGTGGCATTGGGGCTTAGACCTGTAAAAGAATAAGAGAGACAAATCATAGAATTAATTAATCAATAAATAATAGAATTATGAATCCAATTGAAGAACTTGCTCCTAAAGTCGTTTGGAGAAACTTTTATGCGCTGACACAGATTCCTCGTCCATCAGGCCATACAGAGAAAGTGGCTCAGTTCCTGATCGATTTTGCAAAGCAGCACGATGCTGAGGCATGGATTGATGAGGCTGGCAATGTGATCATGAAGAAAGGTGCTACACCTGGCTATGAGGATCGCGAGACAACGGTGCTGCAGGCTCATATGGATATGGTGCCACAGAAGACAAAAGATTGTAAGCATAATTTTGAAACAGATCCGCTGGATGTGTATATTGATGGCGAATGGGTGACAGCCCGCAACACTACTCTTGGTTCAGACGATGGGATGGGTGTTGCTGCCGCTATGGCCATTATTGAGGATGATACAGTAGAGCATGGTCCACTTGAGGTGCTGATCACTCGTGATGAGGAAACTGGTATGGATGGTGCTTTTGGGCTGAAGGCTGGCGAACTGACAGGTAAATATCTGTTGAACATGGATTCTGAGACAGAAGGCGAAATCACGATAGGTTGTGCTGGCGGAGTGGACATTCTTTGTGAAATGGAATATCAGGAAATCAATGTTGAATCAGAAGGAATGCTATGCTACGATGTCACTATCAAGGGACTTCTTGGCGGGCACTCAGGCATTGAAATCCATAAGGGGCGTGCCAATGCCAACAAATTGATGGCTCGCCTCCTCTTTGCAGTGGTGAACACCAAGACCGCATGGCTTTGTAGTTGGCATGGTGGTAACATGCGCAACGCCATTCCACGTGAGTGTGAGGCGAAGGTTCTCGTACCGCAGGCCATGAAGGAAGAGTTCCTTGCATTGGTGGATAAGTGCAGGGCTATCTTTGAAGAAGAATACAAGGATGTGGAAGTAAAGGGCTTCCAGCTGACGGCTACTGAGGTGGATGAGATTCCATCTAAGGCAATTCCTGAAGACATTCAGGAAAATCTCATCAACGCAGTGATGGCTGCCCATGATGGTGTGTTGCGCTACACTCCTTCCATGCCAGAACTCGTGGAGACTTCTTGCAATCTCGCCATCATTGACATTGCGGCAGGCAAGGCTGAAGTCATCACCTTGGCTCGTTCTTCTTCTGACAGCATGAAGCAGTACCTGGCCAATCAGTACATTGCTTGCTTCTCTATGGCTGGCATGAAAGTAAATCTTGAAGGAGGATACAGTGGCTGGCAGCCTAATCCCCAAAGCCCATTGGTGGAGATGATGTCTGATATTTATGAGAAGATGTATGGCAAGCGTCCCGAGGTGGGTGCATGTCATGCGGGTCTTGAATGTGGCATCATCGGGGTGAACTATCCAGAGATGGACATGGCAAGTTACGGTCCTACACTTGTTAGCCCCCACACACCCAACGAAGCCTGCCTCATTCCAACTGTGGAGCGATTCTATGACTTTACACTCGAAATATTAAAGAATATTCCAAAGAAACAATAGCACTATGGCTCTAAACAAGAACAAAGACCTAAAGATGTATTATAGCATCAGTGAGGTGGCTAAGATGTTTAATGTGTCAGAAACGTTGCTCCGTTTTTGGGAAAAGGAATTTCCGAACATCAAACCGCAGAAGGGTGGACGTGGTGTTCGCCAATACACCAAGGCAGACCTTGAACAGGTGAAGCTTGTCTATCATCTTGTCAAGGAGCGTGGCATGACACTTCAAGGTGCTCGTGATGCAATAAAGCACAACACGAAGGGTGGCATCAACCGCAATATTGAGGTGATAGAGCGTTTGAAGGAGATTCGTTCAGAACTTCAGGCAATCAGCAAGGAAATGAACGAAATGGTGTGAGGTCTGAACAGATGTGCACATCTCCTCACCAGCAGATATATGGTTGGTGAGTAGCAACTATATGGTATTTACTCACGAACCATATAGTCTGAGAGAAAGAAACGACAATAAACAAAAAGAAAGGCAGCAATGAATGGATTTTTCATTGCTGCCTTTGTGTATGTTTAATGTGAGTTCTACTAATTTGGAAGATGATGCAGTTGGTTTGGATTGTTGGCACATCTTTTCAACCAGACTCTTTCCTTTCTTTTTTTTGTCATAATTCAAGGATAAATCCATCGACATTTGTATGCGGTGGAAGAAGGGCAAAGCGATTCTCGCAGATGGTGTCGCAGAGCAACTCTTCCAGGCAAGTGAACGATGTTTTACCAACTTTCCAAGATGTTTATATCTTCTTTATCTATCGTGATTTATGGATAGATGAAGATTCAAAGCCTATGAGGACAAAACTCACGCATGGTTCATGGACTATCGCACCATTGTTCATTAGCACTTGAAGCATTGTTCGTTGGCCATTGAAACAATGTTCGTTGGTCATTGAACAATTGTTCGTTGGCGCATGCAAAACGCTTCAATCATGTGTTTTGTCAAATGGCGGGGGAAACCAACCATTTTATCCTCACACACGCATGCTTTTATTTACCCTCTCCAATTATCATAGAGGTAGGGTGCTGTGATTCCATCGAACACACGCTATGTTTATATGCAGTTCTTAGTGATGAAGAACCTTTTCCGTGTTTTCAGTTCTTGGTTCTTTCACTATTCAAGCAATGTCACTCTTCTTTCTGCTTCTTCTCTGCGTCGTAAGCGGCAATCTTAGCCTTTACTTCCTTGAGATCGTCCTTGAGTTTGTCCATCTTGCGGTTGAGTTCTTCCACAAGTGCATTCCCTTGCTTGGATTTGCTACTCAAGTTGAGGAAACCAAGGTTGTTCTCGTAGGTCTTGATCTCATTGTTGAGAATGTCCAACTGACGAACGAGGCGAGCACGGATGTCGCCACTATTTCCACCCTTGATGCTTTCCTTGAAGCGATCAATGCGGTGCTTGGCTGCATTTTGGTTGGCAAATCCATAGAGGCGATCCATCTGCTCACGAAGCAATTTGTAGAGTTTGTCCTTTTCCTTAAATGGTACGTGACCAATCTTGTTCCACTCCTCTTGTGCCTCACGAAGCTTTGTGCGGAGATCACCCTCAAACTGCTCAGGCACAATGCCTGAAAGCATCTCGATGATGCTCTTCTTCTTCTCCATGTTGGCGCTCTGCTCCGAGTGGGCATCTTTGTTGGCATCCTTCTTTGCGGCGAAGAAAGCGTCGCATGCTTTATTGAAGCGTTCCCAAATCTGATCGCTGTATTTCTTTGGTACGGTGCCAATCTCTTTCCATTTCTTCTGAAGTTCCACGAGAGCCTCTGTCGTAGCCTTCCATTCTGTGCTGTCCTTGAGAGCCTCAGCCTTCTCTACAAGTTCAAGCTTGAGCGCATAATTCTGGTTGAGGTTATCACGCACACTTTGGAAATACTCGTTCTTGTGAGAGAAGAATTTGTCGCATGCTGCACGGAAGCGTTCGAAAATCTTGGTGTTCATCTTCTGTGGAGCATAGCCGATAGTCTTCCATTCAGCCTGAAGTGCGGTAATCTTTTCAGAAATGGTGTTCCATTCAGCAAAAGTCTTTAGACCTTCAATATCAAAACCTTCAATGGTCTCGCAGATAGCGGTCTTCTTGGCAAGATTGTCTTCTTCCTTCTGTTTGCGGGCTTCGAAGAACTCCTGGTGACGCTTGTTGATGACAGTGGATGCGTCCTTGAAACGAGTCCAGATCTGTTCTCTGAGGTCGTTGGCTACAGGACCAATCTCACGGAAATCCTGATGCAACTGCTGTAATTTGCGGAAAGCCACGATGATGTCAGTCTCTTCGGCCAACTTCTCAGCCTCTTCGCAGAGTGCGGTTTTGCGTTCAAGGTTTTTCTTGAAATCGTAAGCACGTAGTTCGTTGCTCAGTTTGAGCGTGTCGTAGAAAGCCTCCACCGCCTGCTGGTAAGTCTTCCAGAGGTTGGTTGCTTTGTCGGCTGGCACTTCCTTGATGTCGTTCCAGTTCTGTTGCAACTCCTTGAAGTCGTTGTAGCCACGGTTGATTTCATCAGGATTCTCAGTGATAGCCTTTATCTTTTCTATGATTTCGAGTTTCTTCTCATAGTTAGCCTCACGCTCATGCTCGAGGGCAGCAGTTGCAACGGCACGCTTTTCACGCAGTGCAGTCATCAGTTCCTTGAACTCTCCTTCTTCTGGATTGGGCTCTGGAGTATAATCCTCTGCGGCACCACCTTCTTCGATGAATTTCTTGTAGGCGTTATCTGCCTCTTGGCGATGAATACGGTAGAAGTTACTTTTGAGGCTGTCGAGTTCTTGGCGAGTTACCTCCTCGTCACTCTCTGACAATTCCTTCAGTCGATTGACTACTTCGGTCTTTGTCTCATAGGTGGCGATAGAAGTTGTAGAGGTTTCTGCCTGAGGCTCTGTTTCAGTTTCCTCGGCTACAGACTCTGTAACTGTCTCTACCTTGGGTTCGGAAACCTTCTCGGTCGCTGTCTCGGCAACAGTTTCTGTTGCGGACTCTGCTGTAGGATTAACTACAGGCTCCTCAGTGGGGTTCTGAATTTCAGTCATAATTAATAATGTTAATGTATTATATTAAGCATAATTGTATAGACATACACGACTGCTGCTGGAATGGCAAGCAACGAACTGTCAAATCGGTCGAGCATGCCCCCGTGTCCGGGAAGAATCTTGCCCGAATCCTTGATGCCCAATCTTCGCTTGAGCAATGACTCCACCAAGTCTCCCCATGTGCCAAATATGACAACAACGAGGGCAAACCCTGCCCACAGGAGATGGCTTGTGAGTGGTGTGAGGTTCTCTGCAAAAGGAATGAAAGATGCAACGATCTGCGATGTGGCCAGTGCCGTGAGCCCTCCACCGATGCTGCCTTCCCATGATTTGTGGGGAGAGATGCGAGGGAAGAGGCGGTGCTTGCCCAGCCATGAGCCAAATAGATAAGCTCCTGTGTCGCTTGCCCACAGGAAGATGAACAGCGACAGAGCATACCAAAAGTAGTAGGTCACGGCTGTTGGGGTGCTGATGAAGCATAGCGTGTTGAGCGAAGCAAATGGCAGCGCAATATACAATTGAGCCATGAAAGTCATAGCCCAGTTGGAGATATTCTCTGGTCTATCGAGGTAGATTTCTGACACCAGAAGATAGATGATGGAGATCAGGTATGGAATGAACACCTCTGATCCCATGATGTTGGTGTTGAAAGCCCATACGGCAACAAAGAGATAGACACCTGCTGTCGTTGTGATGAACCTGTTCACCTGCAAGTTCATGTGACGATTGACAATGGTGGTAAACTCCCAAATCATCAATGCTGTGATAACAGCAAAGAGTATCAGGAAGGAGTAGGGATGCCAGATGATTCCACCTACAAGGAGGATGACAAATAATGCACCCGTGACGGTACGTATGATCAAATTCTTCACGCTTCGTAAGGTTTGTTGGTTTCAGAACTTGGGTCTGAAATGTTGGGTTGGTCTGATGAAGATGGCTGATTGGCAGTAGCGTTGGTGTCTTGTTCTGCTCCTTTTGCTTTTTCTGCTTTCTCAATCACAGCCTGCACAATTTTCTGACGAATGATTTCTTCATTCTCTTTCTTATGATCAGTCTGTCCATCCTTTGCAGCTTCACCTTGATTCTTCTTTTCTTCTTCAACATTTGCTGCCAGAATCTCGTCTGTACGGGAAGTCCAAGGGCGTTTACCAAAGATTTCCTCAAGGTCTTCTGCAAAGATAACCTCTCTGTCAATCAAGAGTTGAGCCAACTTGGCATGGCCTTCCTTGTGCTCAAGCAAAACTTTTTTTGCTCGTTCATATTCCCCCGCAATGAGAGTCCTGACTTCTTCGTCAATGGTCTCAGCAGTTTTTTCACTATAAGGCTTGCTGAACTGGTATTCCTGATTGTCGTAGTAGCAAAGGTTTGGTAACTTGTTACCCATACCTGCATAGGCAATCATTCCATAAGCGCGCTTGGTTACTTTCTCCAAGTCGTTCATGGCACCAGTGGAGATGCGTCCTGTGCAGATTTCTTCTGCTGCACGACCTCCCAAGGTGGCACATATCTCATCAAGAATTTCTTCTTTCGTTGAAATCTGTCTTTCTTCAGGCATATACCATGCAGCACCAAGAGCCTGACCACGTGGCACAATGGTCACCTTCACCAATGGATTGGCATATTCCAAGAACCAGGAAATGGTGGCGTGCCCTGCTTCGTGGAGAGCGATGGTGCGCTTCTCATTTACGGTGAGCAGTTTGCTTTTCTTTTCCAATCCGCCAATGATGCGATCCACCGCATCAAGGAAACATTGCTTGTCCACCCAATCCTTATTGTTGCGTGCGGCAATGAGTGCAGCCTCATTGCATACATTGGCAATATCTGCACCAGAGAATCCTGGAGTTTGACGAGCCAACTGATCTACGTCCACAGTCTCATCAATCTTCAGCGGACGAAGGTGCACCATGAATATTTCCTTGCGCTCATTCAAGTCTGGTAAATCAACATGAATCTGTCGGTCGAAACGTCCGGCACGAAGCAATGCCTTGTCAAGAATGTCGGCACGGTTGGTGGCAGCCATGATGATGATACCGCTATTTGTGCCAAAACCGTCCATCTCTGTGAGCAACTGGTTCAACGTGTTTTCACGCTCATCATTACCGCCCATAGAAGCAGTTTTTCCACGAGCACGTCCAATGGCATCAATCTCGTCGATGAAGATGATGCATGGGGCTTTGGCCTTGGCCTGTTGGAAGAGGTCACGAACACGGCTCGCTCCCACACCAACAAACATTTCCACGAATTCAGAACCTGACAGGGAGAAGAATGGTACACCTGCTTCACCTGCCACTGCTTTTGCCAGCAAGGTCTTACCAGTTCCTGGAGGGCCTACGAGGAGTGCGCCCTTTGGTATTTTACCTCCCAATGTGGTGAACTTCTCAGGCTTCTTCAAGAAATCCACGATTTCCTGTACCTCCAGTTTTGCTCCTTCTTGTCCAGCAACATCCTTAAATGTGATCTGTGGGGCGTTCTTGTCATCTTTCTCAAAGAGTTGAGCCTTTGATTTTCCTACAGAGAAGATGCCTCCACCACCCATGATGCCTCCACCGCTGCCCATGCCTCTCATCACAAAGATCCAAATAAGCACAATGATGATGATAGGGGCGAAGTTCCACAAGAGGTTGCTGAAGAAATTGTTGTCACGCTCGTATGAAACCTTACCCTTGAATGTGCCTTCCTTTTGTTGGGCATCAAGGAAAGACTCTAAATTTTCGATAGAACCGAACTCCACCTTGATGCGTGGTGATTTCTTGTTCTTATTGATAGAACCGAACACCTGCTTGTCGTGTTTTGAATCTACAGCAAGGGTGAGTGTGTTGTCATCCTTGTTTACAAGCACATCAGCCACATAGCCCTTCACTACAAATTCCTTGAATGTAGTGTAGTCCACCGTGCGTGAAGATGAGTTGTCATGACGCGTGAAGACCAAGAATGCCAATCCTCCAATGAGCAGGATGTAAAGCCATGTGAAGTTGAAACGAGGCTTTTGCATTCTGTTGTTATTGTTGCTGTTAATGTTATTATTCATGTGTCTTAATCAATGTCTGGTATGTCTGTGATTTTAGCATCTTCCCAAAGATTGTCCACGTCGTAGAACTCACGAGCGTCAGGCACAAAAAGATGCACTACTACGTCGATATAGTCAAGTGCCACCCAAAGGTTGTTGCGTGTGCCGTCCACAGCAGATGGACGAGCATTAGCATCCTTTTTAGAGAACTCCCTCACAGAATCGGTGAGGGCGGACACTTGGCTGGGAGAGTAACCTTCTCCTATGACCAAATATTTTGTGATGGTGTCATCAATGCCTTCAAGATTGACCACACGGATTTTCTTTCCTTTCTTTTCCTGAATGCCTGCGATGCAAGCCTTTACTAACTTTTCGTTTTCTGTCATTTAATATAATAATGTATATCGGTTTTCTCTTATTGACTTAAAAACAGGTTCCGTCTTTCTCCGAAATCCAATCTTTTTGTCTTTTCAAACACTTCTTAGTTTTCTTCTTGTTCTCTTTTCTTCTTTTCCTCTATCATCTGGAAGTCTTTAGGCCTGAGCACGAAGTTGCTGCCCAGATACTTCTCCTTCACAATAGGATTTCCTGCCAGTTCTGTTGGAGTCCCTTTGAAGAGAATGCGTCCTTCAAACAGCAAGTATGCTCTATCGGTGATGCAGAGTGTCTCCTGCACATTATGGTCGGTGATGAGGATGCCAATGTTGCGGTCTTTTAATTTCCATACCACATATTGGATGTCCTCCACGGCGATAGGGTCCACACCAGCAAAAGGTTCATCCAGCATGATGAACTTTGGGTCGATGGCAAGACAGCGGGCAATCTCGCAACGCCTTCTTTCACCACCCGACAACTGATTGCCTTTGTTCTTTCTTACTTTCTGTAGGTTAAACTCATTCAGCAGTTGCTCCAGATGTTCATTCTGTTCTTCTGTGGACTTATACTTCATTTCCAACACAGTCTTGATATTGTCCTCCACACTCATGGTGCGGAAAACACTTGCCTCCTGAGCCAGATAGCCCACACCCTTCTTGGCACGAGATGAAACAGGGTCTTTCGTTATTTCCTCATCATTGATAAACACCTGTCCACTGTTGGGTATCACCAGTCCTGTGGTCATGTAGAACGAAGTGGTCTTTCCTGCTCCGTTAGGTCCTAACAATCCTACAATCTCACCTTGACGCACACTGATGGACACATGATTTGCCACCGTACGCTTTCCATATATCTTTACAAGGTCACGAGTATAAAGAGTGTTTCTTTCATCAGAAAATTCTGGTATGCCCTCGTCACCTGCATTGTTGCTAATGTATGGTCTTTTTAACTCCATAAGAAATCAAATTAGTTACAAAATTACGAATTGTTTGTTGATTAGTCCCATTATAAAAGAAAAAACTATGTTAAAACGCCTTCTTTTGATAGAAAATGACTACTTTTGCGAATGTTTTGCTATTTGTAAATCATTAAAACGCAATAAAGTGCTTTCAATAAAGACAGGATTAACACATTTAGGCAAGTACGTCATGTTAATGGGGCGTGTGTTGTCTACCCCCGACAGGTGGAGAATGTTCTTAAAGCAGTACGTCACCGAAATGTATCAGTTGGGTTATAACTCCATCGGTATCGTTTTGATCATCTCATTCTTCATTGGAGCGGTTATCTGTTTGCAGATAAAACTGAACATTCAGAGCCCGTGGATGCCTCGTATGGTTGTGGGTTACACAACCCGTGAGATTATGCTTTTGGAGTTCTCCTCCAGCATCATGTGTCTGATTCTTGCAGGAAAGGTGGGATCTAATATAGCCTCGGAGATTGGCACCATGCGCATCACTCAGCAGATTGATGCACTTGACATTATGGGTGTCAATTCTGCCAATTACCTCATCCTTCCTAAAATCATGGGACTGATGACCATCATGCCATTGCTTGTCACCTTGAGTGTGGCTGCTGGTATAGGTGGAGCGTATGCCACCTCTTTGTTGGGTACAACCACGGTGCCAGAACTCACCGAAGGCTTTCGTTACGAGTTCAATCAGTGGTTCTTCTGGTGTGGTATGATCAAGGCTGTTGTCTATGCCTTCATCATCACCAGTGTGTCTGCCTATAAGGGCTACACTGTAGAAGGTGGCAGTGTGGAGGTTGGCAAGTCAAGCACCGATGCTGTTGTGCAAAGCAGCGTGCTTGTGCTCTTTTCCGATATATTCCTCACCAACATGCTCACTTGATAATTTGTCTGCAAGTTCCCAAAGGTATTATAAACTCCCTTCGGGGAAAACCGACAACGAATATGATTAAAGTAGAACATCTATATAAAAGTTTTGAAGATCGTGAGGTGTTGCACGACATCAATGCCACCTTTCGTGATGGTGAGGTCAATCTCATCATTGGTCAGAGTGGTAGTGGTAAGACCGTGCTGATGAAGAATATTGTGGGTTTGCTCACACCTACACAAGGTAGCGTCTTCTATGATGACAGGGATTTTGTGGCTTTGACCAAAAAGGAAAAGATTGTCCTTCGTCGTGAAATGGGCATGATATTCCAGAGTGCAGCCCTGTTTGATTCCATGACTGTGCTCGACAATGTGATGTTTCCTCTCAACATGTTCTCTTTTGATTCCTATGAGGATAGAAAGAAACGTGCTCTTGATTGCTTGGCTCGTGTCAATCTTCAAGGAGCGGAAAAGAAATTTCCTGGCGAGATCTCTGGAGGTATGCAGAAGCGTGTGGCAATAGCCCGTGCCATTGTCTTGCAACCTAAATATCTCTTCTGTGATGAACCGAACTCAGGTCTTGACCCAAAGACAAGTATTGTGATTGACGAACTCATTGCAGGCATCACGCACGAGGATAAGATTACAACAATGGTCAATACCCATGACATGAACTCCGTGATGGGTATAGGTGAGAATATTACCTTTATTTGTGAGGGAAGGGCTGCTTGGCAAGGTAGCAACAAGGAGATCATGGATGCTACCAACAAGAATTTGGAAGACTTCATCTTTGCCAGCGACATCCTTCGCCAGGCCAAACAGCTACACGATCAGCACAAGGTCAATCCTGCAGGTAACATACAATAAAATCAGAAGTTAGCATGATTGTATGTATTGCAGAGAAACCGAGTGTGGCGCGCGACATTGCTAACGTGTTGGGTGCTCATGAATCCAAACAAGGATATATAGAAGGCAATGGTTATCAGGTCACTTGGACTTTTGGTCACCTTTGTGAATTGAAAGAACCTGATGAATACAATGCTCGATGGAAGCGTTGGGATTTATGGGATCTTCCAATGATTCCTGCTCGTTATGGCATTCGTCTCAAGGATGATGAGGGTGTGAAGCGTCAGTTTGCTACGATAGAGAAACTCATGAAGGTTGCTGATGGCATCATCAACTGTGGTGATGCTGGTCAGGAGGGTGAACTCATCCAGCGATGGGTGATGCAGAAGGCTGGTGTCAAATGTCCTGTCAAACGTTTGTGGATTTCTTCCTTGACGGAAGAGTCCATACGTGAGGGTTTCCAACAACTTAAAGATCAGATAGAATACCAATCACTCTATGAGGCAGGGCTCTGCCGCGCCATTGGAGACTGGACTCTCGGCATGAATGCCACTCGTCTTTATACACTTAAGTATGGTCAGCAGAAGCAAGTGCTTTCCATTGGGCGTGTCCAGACACCTACTTTAGCGCTGATTGTTCGTCGCCAACAGGATATTGAGAGTTTTGTTCCTAAACAAAGCTGGGTGCTGTCCACGCTCTATCGCGATACCAAGTTTACAGCTATTGCTCATGATGAGGAAGCAGAAGCGGAAGATGCTGCAGAGGTGAGGGCTGCAGCCGAACAGGGCAAAACCATCAAGAGCAAAGGACCTATTTACCGCCAGATTGAATACCTCACAAAAGAAGAAGGTGAAAAGGTTCTGCATGTGATAAAGGATGAGCCTTTCAAGGTATTTGATGTGCAGAAAAAGAAAGGAACAGAAGCCCCTCCTCGTCTCTACGACCTCACATCTCTTCAGGTGGACTGCAACCGCAAGTTTGGCTATTCGGCCGATCAGACATTGCAACTGATTCAGAGTCTTTATGAGAAAAAGTTCACGACCTATCCACGTGTGGACACCACTTATTTGAGTGATGATATATATGTTAAGTGTCCACAGACTCTCGCAGGACTTAAAGGATACGAACAATATGTTCAGCCCTTGCAAGGAAAAACCTTGCCTAAGTCAAAGAAAGTCTTCGACTCCTCCAAGGTGACCGACCACCACGCCATCATTCCTACTGGTGTACCTGCTGTGAGTCTTACAGACATGGAGCGACGTGTTTATGACCTCGTTACCCGTGCTTTCATTGCTGTCTTCTACCCTGATTGCAGATTTGAGACCACAACAGTGTTTGGTGAGGTTACCCCTGATAGCATGGATTCCGTTCTCTTCCGCACCAGTGGACGTGCCATCATTGATGAGGGATGGAAAGTGATTTATAAGAAGAATACCGCAGATGTAGCGGACGATGAGGAAGACAAGTCTGACGAAGATGACGGTTCCCTGCCTGTCTTTACTTTTGGAGAGAGTGGGCCGCACCTCCCAATGTTGTCTGAGAAATGGACTCAGCCTCCTAAGCCTTACACCGAGGCAACGCTTCTGCGTGCCATGGAGACGGCTGGGAAGTTTGTGGATAACGAGGAACTTCGTGATGCCATGAAGGAGAATGGCATTGGGCGTCCTTCCACTCGTGCCGCCATCATAGAGACACTCTTCAAACGCCGATATATTCGTAAGGAACGTAAAAACCTCATCGCTACTCCCACAGGCGTTGAACTGATTGGCATTATTCATGAGGAACTTCTCAAGAGTGCCGAACTCACAGGTCTTTGGGAAAAGAAACTGCGTGAGATAGAAAAGCGTCAGTACGATGCCAAGACTTTTGTGGAAGAACTCAAGCAGATGGTGACAGAATTGATTGATCAGGTGCGCAATGACTCTTCCAACCGACATGTGGCAGTTACCACCGAAGATGATCTCAAGAAGAAAAAGACAAAGCCTGCTCCTAAATCAGCCAATAAGCCTGCTAAATCCACAACCTCAAAGTCTGTTTCAGGCAGTACGGCTGCTCATCCATCAGTTGCTCCTACTCCCAACAACAATGTCCCAGCAGGCTTCCAACCCAAGAAAACTGTCCCCAAACAGGCTGTAGGTCTTTCCAAATCTACCGAGGAGGTGAAGGCTTCCTACCATCCAGACGACATGATAGGCATGCCATGCCCTGTATGTGGTCAAGGTCAGATTGTCAAGGGAAAGAGTGCCTATGGCTGTTCACGCTGGCGTGAGGGATGTGCCTATCGCCTGCCTTTCGATGAGGCTATGGGCTAAGGTCTTCCCACATCATGAATACAATAAGGCTTCATACAATAATTGAGCCTTATTTTCGTTTTTAGAAGTATGACACGTCATATACTCTATATATTCCTTTCCTGTTCAATACTCTTGCTCGTGCTCATGTCATGTAGCAACGAGGCAATAGCCTTCAAGAAAGCAGAGCAGAGTTATGCTCTTGGTGAATACTACGTGGCTTCCACTCTCTACAAGAAGTCTTATACACGCACTCCTCCCAAAGAAAGAGAGAAACGCTCCATTCGTGCCTTCAAGATGGGAGAGTGCTACCGCCATATTGGTTATACGCAAAAGGCAGTGGCTGCCTATCAGAATGCCATCCGCTACAATACTTCGGATAGTTTGGCATATATTCATTTGGGTCGCCAGCAGTTGAAGGCAGGTCAGTACAAGCAGGCGGCTCAAAGCCTCAATCAGTATCTCGAATTTGATCCAGGCAACGAACTGGCTCGTAGCGGTCTGCTCTCTGCCGAACTCGGACCTCAGTGGAAGGCAAAGCCCAATCAGTATAAGGTCAAAAGAGAACCTCTCTTCAATTCACGCCGTTCTGACTACAGCCCGATGCTGATGGGTGATGACTCTGATCAGATCATTCTTTCCTCTACTCGCAAGGAAGCAACAGGTGATGATATTTCAGGCATCACAGGCGTGAAGTTTAGCGATCTCTTCTTTTCCAGAAAGAATGAACAGGGCAAGTGGCAGACAGTGCAGGTCATAGAGAGTGAGATCAATACAGAATATGACGAGGGTGCATCCTGTCTCAGTCCTGATGGGAAGACCATGTACTTCACTCGTTGTTCCTCCGACCCGTCTTATCCTCGATATGCTGAGATATGGCAATCCCAGCGTAGCGATGCCTCTTGGAGTAAACCTACCAAGTGTGACATCTCTCGCGACACCCTCTCCTCCTTTGCTCATCCCGCAGTGAGTCCTGATGGTCTGTGGCTCTACTTCGTCAGCGATTTCCCTGGTGGAGAAGGTGGACTCGACATTTGGCGCACTCGTATTCTCAGCAATGGCTTTGGCGGAATGGAAAACCTCGGTCGTCCCATCAATACTGCAGGTGATGAGATGTTTCCTTCCTTTCGCCCCAATGGCGATTTCTACTTCTCCTCAGATGGTCATCCCGGCATGGGAGGTCTTGACATCTTCATTGCTTATGAAGACTCTGTGCGAGGTATGATAGTGGAGAATCTGCAATACCCGCTTAATTCCTCTGCCGACGACTTTGGCATGACCTTTGAGGGTGTGCACAATCGTGGCTTCTTCTCCTCGTCCAGAGGTGATGGAAAAGGCTGGGAGCATATCTATTCCTTCGAGTGTCCTGAAATCTTGCAGACTGTGACGGGGTGGGTGTATGAGAAGGACGGTTATGAACTTCCAGAGGCTCAAGTCTATATGGTGGGCAATGATGGCACGAACCTCAAACTCTCCGTGCGTGGTGATGGCTCTTTCACTCAGGTGCTGAAGCCTGGTGTGGACTACGTGTTCTTAGGCACTTGCAAGGGTTTTCTGAATGTTAAAAATGAGATACGGGTGGATGATGCGGAGGAAAGTCATGATTTTGTCCTCCAGTTCCCATTGCCACCAATCAATATACCAGTCTTGATAGATAATATCTTCTATGAGTTTGACAAGGCTGATCTCACGCCCGAATCTACTGAGGCACTCGACAGACTTGTGGTCATGATGAATGAGAATGCCAATATCACGATTGAACTCTCAGCCCATTGTGACTACCGAGGCAACGACTCCTACAACCAGCGTCTATCTCAGCGCCGTGCTGAATCTGTGGTGCGTTACCTCATCCAGCACGGAGTGGCTAAAGATCGTCTTACAGCCGTGGGATATGGTGAGTCGCGTCCAAAGATTATATCTAAGAAATTGGCTGAGACTCTTTTGACTGGAGACCCCAAGGTGGAGGTGCAGGAGAACGACACCTTGACAGAGGCTTATATTCTCGATGTCAAAGACGAGAAGAAACAAGAAGTGCTCAATGCCCTCAACCGTCGCACGGAGTTCCGTGTGCTTCGCACCACCTATGGCACAACATTCAGTGAGTATAATCCAGAGGAGGAAGCAAGGAAGGCTGCTGCCAAACGTAAGGAAGAAGAGGTGAAAAATGAAGATGGAAACTTCATTTTCTAAGTAAAAAGTGAAGAGTGAAGAGTGAACAGTGAAAAAATATAAGTTTTGATTGTTTACGAAAATCTCACAATGCTTATATATTCTTCCAAGTTCTTATAGGTAATATATATATCACTTTCCACTCTTCACTTTTCACTAAAAGAGGGTGTGTCAAAATAGGCACATCCTTTTTTTATATCAAAGCCCCGACTTTCTCAAGCCAGGGCTTCGTTATGTCGTAAAGTTTTCGTATCTTTACAACATGCAATATAAAACGCAACAAAGAT
>Ga0209510_1000475_pt1 | contig 55374 bp, 70 predicted proteins | sample BiotimSIPDNA_FD_185749 | JGI IMG/M metagenome (GOLD analysis project Ga0209510, IMG submission 185749) | Anaerobic biogas reactor microbial communites from Washington, USA - Biogas_R1 time_0 SIP DNA (SPAdes) (version 2) | ecosystem: Engineered > Bioreactor > Anaerobic > Unclassified | place...
TCGACGCTTTCCCGTGCTCATGCGATAGAGTTTCTCGCAGTGACAGCGCGGGCAGATAATCCTGGCCATGAACCCCTCCTACATGATAGGAGTTAGGGGTTGAAATGACACTATACCCCTAATAATATTAGATTTCTCAAGCAAATCTAGCGCCATCGCTCGATATTTCTCGTTTTTCGGATCGGGTTGGCATGACGGAACAAATCTCGATTTAAGATTAATCATCTGCCATGTTAATTGTCGAATTTTCGTGTTTCGGACCGCCCGTTCGGCGATACCGAGTATTGACAGCATGACTGGGCTTGAGAGCGACATACCATTATTATAATAACCTACTGAACAGGTTTTTGGATCAATAGCAAGCATAAAATTTCTAAAGAAAAGGGTACTCTTTTTTTGTTCCTCGATAGCATAGGATCTAAAGAAAAATTCTTTGGAGTAAAAAGGAGTCACTGTCCAATAGAATAACCGGTTTTTATCCTCCCCTACTCCGGCCCATCTGTAATCATATTCAAATTTAAAATGCAGGTATTTCGAATACGGATCTCTTTCCAGGTACGTAGAAATGTGATCTTTTATATGTTCTCGCATTTCCCGGGTAGAAATTTGAAGCATTGCGCTGACTTTCTGCGGATTGTACAGGAATGTATCCGGTGTGGTGAAAAGATATTCTACCAGATCGTCGTCCGAGCTGAAACCTGAAGTTGGGTTCAGATATCTGAACATCTCTCCTCCATACAGGCCGGTGTAATATACAATATCAGGCCCTTCCCGCCGACAGATCTGTTCACCGATATTCACCATGGTTTTTAAGCTTCCAACTAATGCAGCATCAAATAGGGACACAAATCTGATATAATCCTCATTGTTATCTTCATCGGTCGGGAAAAGTTCTATCAGTGGGATTCCAAATAGTTCAGCGATTTTCCTTGTATATCTCAGCTCCTGTTCCTCTGCCAGAGTACCATTACGAGTAATCCCTTTAGGGGCTATTTTACATGTCATTAAACCGGCAAGCGTTGTCCTTGAATCCAGTCCCCCGCTCAAGGCGATAACTGGCATCTTTAACCTCAATTTTTGGGTTCTGTTCATTAACCCTGTCAAAAAATTTTCTTTAAGAATTTGGATGCTTTCCTGCGAGTTTTTTCTTGCATCGCTTGATATATCCGGTTCTAAATTTAATGGTGAAACCTGCTCTTTTGAGAATTCCACCATACCACTCTGATAACACACGATGCATGCTGGCAATAATCTGCCGAGGCCTTGGATTAAAGTTCTCTCACCCAGCTCAAATCCATAAAGTAAATATTCTATGACCCCAGTTTTATCAAACGTGAGCGTCCTGATGAATGGGTAAGCAAACTTGATCTCTCGTGATAATGCCAAAACTTTCTCATTTTGATAATAATAGAATGGCAATCTTCCTAGAAGATCGTTAAAAGCACAAAGTTTGTGTGATAATTTATTGTAAATCAATACAATAAACTCACCATCTGCTTTCGTTATAAAATTCAATATATCATCTTTATATCCAAGTCCTCTGTGGAGGCTATTTGCAATATCAATCAAAAATTGCTTGATCAAATCATCATCAATATTGTATATCTCACCCTCAATTGCGATGAATGAAGTGTCATCTTCGATATTGGTGATGGGATATTGTGCAAAGCACGTTGAGCCTATTATTATATAATTATCTTTAAAAAAAATGTTTGATTTGTAGGGTGGATAATGCAACATTGATTTCTGAGCGGACGAGAATTGATCTGCAATGGATGAAACATCAGATGAATAAATCGCATTTAGTCCAACCATATCTATTTAAAATGAGCGCCATCATAGAATATTAATTCCGATCAATCTCGAATATTCATACCAATTGAATATGTTATTGATCTTCTGTTCGACTTTGCAGCTATGAGTGTTCTTGTGTAGAGCTGCCAACTGGATAGCGATCGCGGATTTTGGATCCGGATTTGAGAAAAATTAGAATCCTTTTACCATTCTCAAGCCCAAGCAGGCATTTCCTCGTGTTTGCCCAACAGAAAAACACGCCGCGATCCTCTCGCAGACCCCGAGGTTGGCCGTGCCCTCCTCGAGCGTGATCGGAAACGGCCGGCCCGAGCGGACGCAGTCGACGAAGGTCGAGAGCTCGAGGTTCAGGGGCTCCACGCGGTTGACCAGCACCTTCTCGATCACGTTCTCCTGGAGATAGCGCTCGTCAACCGACTCGTAGGCGTCGGGCCGGCGATAGACCGTGACCTCCTGGCTCATGTAGTCCCCCTCGATGGTCAGGTCCTCCTCCTCGACGTAGAGCGACCGGATCTTCTTCGAGGCCTTCCGGCTGGCCGAGAGCGAGACCGGGACGCCGCCGTAGCTCATCAGGGCCGAGCAGACGTCCGGCGTGCCCCGGCTCGCGACCTCGGGCTCCGTGCCGGGGAAGAGGTGGGTCATCACGTCGATGTCGTGGATCATCAGGTCCTCGACGACGGAGCTGCCCGTGATCCGCAACGAGGCCGGGTTGTGGCGCTTGGCCTCGACGTAGAGGGGACGACGGACGATCTTCTTGATCTCGGTCACGATCGGGTTGAACCGCTCGATGTGGCCGACGCCGGCGACGAGGCCGTCGGGGACCAAGTCCGCGAGCTGCCGGGCCTCCCGCGCGGTCTGGCAGACGGGCTTCTCGACCAGCAGGGAGACCTCGTTCTCGAGGGCCGTCTTCGCGGTCTGGAAGTGGTAGGGCGTGGACACGCAGATGCTGACCGCGTCGACGTGCCGGAGGAGCTCGTCGGCCGAGTCGCAGGCGATGGCCCCGTTCTTCTCCGCGACGTCACGGGCGGCCGCCCGGTTGAGATCGAAGACCCGGACCGAGTCAACCGATTTCATGTTCGAGTAGATCCTGACGTGGTTGCGGCCCATCGTGCCGGTGCCGAGTACTCCGATCTCCATCCGGTATCTCCTGATCACAGGTGGGAACGAGCATAAAAAGACGTTGCTATTTGTTTCTGTCGATTAGATGGGGGATGTGCGCTTTTCCCCGAAAAATCGGTGGCTTTTCATGATCGGGTCGGGACCGCGCACAGTTCTCGAATCTGCAGTTGTGCGCGACCCCTCAGCTACCCCCGGGATCTCGAGCGTGCCCGCGTTCGAAGCGGGCCTCGTGGCTCAGATGTACTTTACAATGCTGAACCATCGCCGGAGGTGGGCGATGGGGAGATCGATCGGGGAGTCCGACCGCCGGAACCTGGCCATCATCGGCGGGGGGGGCACGACGAACCGGCACCCGAACCTGAATTTTTCGACGACGCCGGGCTGGCCCTGGACCATGAGGTAGAGCGAGGAGTACACGGACCCCTTCCGCGTGGCTGAATGACTCCAGAGGGTCGTTTCTCTCTCGCTTGGAGTCGGCCATGTTGCGCAATTCTCAAATCCGTCGGGCAGTGGTCCACCCCAGAGAGCAGCCGAAGCGACGGTCAACTCAAGGGGGATCCGGATGTGGTGTTCGACGGACCGATCGATCAGAGCCTGGAAGTCCTCTTTATCGGACATCTGGGCCATGACCTGTGCGGTATCGAAGATCCGGTCAAGTCGCGCCCCCTCCGACCTGTGGACGAAGACGTTGTGAAACGCGAGGAAGAGGAGGTGATCGGCATGGCCGAGGGTGTGGCAGGAGAGATCGTCCGCCCGGATCGGGATCCTCCGCGTTATGACCTCCTCGACCCAGCCCTCGGGGAACATGTCGAACTCGGTGTCGAGCGCCCAGTGGAGCTCGAGCGGAATCCCGCCGGCCGGCGCCTCGAAGACCTGGTGGTGGAACTCGTGCTGCGAGACGTGGAACTCCTTCTTTGGGCTGACGTACCCCAGCCCTTCGAGCACCTTCTCCGCCGCGAGCACGTCATCCGGCCGCACCAGCAGGTCGATGTCACTCGATTGGCGTAAAGCAGGGTCGGGGTAGACCGTCCGCGCCAGGGCCGGCCCCTTGAGCAGCACCGACGGTATCCCCGCGGCCTCGAGCGCGTCGACCACGGCCTGGATCTGCCGGCCGGCCCGCATGGACCGCGCGGCCGCGTAGAGGAAGACCCGGTTGAGATACGCCATAACCTCGAGCGGCGGCCGGCAGTCCTCCGGCCAGGCCCGGAGCCGGTACGCGAGGAGCGGGTAGATCCCGTGCGGCCGGAGCACGTCCAGGAACCCCTGCCATGCTTCGGGTGTCATGGTCGGCGCCGGCACGGGCGTGTCGCGGAGGATCGCGACCAGGTACAGCACCTGGTCGTCCGGCAGCGCGAGCACGGCGTTCCGCGGGTCGCCCGCGAGCGGCAGGCGCTCGTGGAACGCGCGCAATCGAGCGGGCAGCGTGGGGTCGATAGGTTCCTGGTTCGTCATCGTGCTCTCCTTATCTCTGCCACATCCCGGTCGGACGGTGGCGATGCCCGGGGAAGTCCCGGTGCGATGTTCGCCGGCGTGGGAGCGGCCGTCGCTCAGACCGGTACGCCCTCCTCGAGCGCCGCGAGAATGAACGGGTTTTCGTCGGCGAGCATCAGGGCGAACTCGTCCTGCGTGTAGCAGAGCGGTTCGACGGGGAGCTCCGTCAGCTCCAGGACCTGGCCGGGCCGCTCGTGGAACCGTCCGGGGATATCACCGACGACGATGAGGTCGATGTCGCTCCCCTCGTGGATGTCTCCCCGCGCGAGGGAGCCGAACAGGAGCACGAGGCTCGCACCGTACCGCGAACGGAGTTCGTCCGCGAGCATGCGCACCCGTTTCCTCAGCCCTTCAACGTCCGCCCTGCCATCTCGCAGATCGATGCGGCAGACCTGATGCATGCCTCGGCGTCCTCCCTGTCGAAGTATTCGGACGGCGTCAGGTTCCCGGCGATGCTGTCCGGGTACCGCGTCGTGATATACACCCCGTCGAGCCGCTTCGCATCGGCCTTCAGCGCCGTGAACGACGCCTCGAAGCGGCCGATCTCGCCGGTCAACTCGAAGACCGAGTGGGTCAGGACCTTCCTGTGTCCCCGTGCGTAGAGCAGGGCTTTCAGGACCTTCTCCGCGCTCTGCTGAGCCTGGAAACAGGCCCATTCGAAGTCGCCGGATCGGCAGCTGTTCCGAGCGCTCTCGAGGTCCCGCTCTCCCTGCCGGAACCACCTGTCCGCTTCCTTCCGATTCGCGTCCATTGGTCGACTGCCCGTCCGCTGGTACGGAGATGTTGCCGCCGTCGCCATATAAAACGCTCCCGCGGCGGGGCCGAACGGCGTCGGACCAGATCGTCCTCCGGCCAGGCCCGCAGCCGGTACGCTATGAGCGGGTAGACCCCGTGCGGTTTGAGGACGTCCAGGAACCCCTGCCATGCTTCGGGTGTCATGGCCGGCGCCGGCACGGGCGTGTCGCGGAGGATCGCCGCGAGGTACAGCACCTGGTCGTCCGGCAGCGCGAGCACGGCGTTCCGCGGCTCGCCCGCGAGGGGCAGGCGCTCGTGGAACTCTCGGAGCCGCGCTGGGAGCGTGGGGTCGACCGGTTCGGAGCTCATCGCTGGTATGCGTTGGCGCCCTGCTGCTCAAACGTTTCCCTTTGTGTCGGGGCTGGCGGGCCCGGAGGCCGTCCTCATCGGGTTTCTCGGGATACTGTCGTGTATGTGTCGGGTCGTCCCGTCCATGCGTGCCCGCCGCATTCAGTATCGAGGCTCGGGTACGAGACCGTCCCCGGAGCAGGGCAGTGACGGGGGTTGCCTGCACTCCGTTGAGCTCCGCGGAAAAAACATATCGTGTACCGCAGCTAACCCCTGTATATGGCAGCGGTGTCCGTGGTCCGGGTCGGCGAGAGGACCAAGGAGAGACTGGACCGGCTGAAACTCCATCCCCGCGAGACGTACGACGACGTGATCGCACGGCTCACCGACATGGCGATCGACGACGAGCCGCTCTCCGACGAGTCCCTCGAGCACCTCCGCCGCTCGGACGAGGATATCCGGGCGGGCCGGACTCGCCGGCTGGCCGATATCGCCCGGGAACTGGGTATCGAGTAAGGGCGCCGTAAATGGGCTACGATATCGAGCTCACGACGGATGCCGAACGTATCCTGGGAGAGCTCGCGCGGTCCAACCGGGAGATGGCGCGGCGCATCAACCGGGAGCTCGGGGCGCCGGGTGCCGGGGAGACTTCCTGGCGGTTCCTGAGCCAGCTGGAGGGCCACTTTCCGCCGTACTATTCCCTGCATGTCGGGGAGTCCCGGGTAATTCTGCGGGTCTACGACGATTGTCTCGTCGTTGTCGATATCGGGCCCCGAAAGACGATCTATCGGAAATACTGACGCGATTAGCACAGTCCAGTCTCTCGTGGGCCCCCGGCTCCTCACGGTCCCCGGCCATCCGGGCGACGACCTTGCGCCGGGCACGGTGAATAGTATCTTAAAACAGGCCGGACGAAAAGAGAACTGATCCATGCACCGATATCTTGTGATCATCGAGGAGGCCGACGGCAACTACTCCGCGTATGCCCCCGATCTTCCGGGCTGCGTGGCGACCGGGCGGACCCGCGAGGAGACCGAGGAGCGGATGCGCGAGGCGATCGCGTTTCACCTCGAGGGCCTTCGGGAGGACGGCATGCCGGTCCCGGATGCACGAACATACGCCGCCCATATCGCCGTCTGACTCTTCTCGTGCGGGTCGTTGGTGTCTCCGGAGGATGAGAGCCTGTTCAGAACGTCCGTGACGGCGCCCGGCGCAGAAACCCGCCCGGGTGATCTCTGCACCCCCGGTTCGCCGCGTGATCGGAGGCGCCCGCAGCGCTTGTGCGCCGGTTCGATAGCGAGAGCCCCGTGGACGCTGACGGTGCCCGCCGCCGTGTCGATATCGTAGAACGCCGGGTCCGTCCTGGCGATCCGCAGGGGATACAGGGATCGGCCGCTCCGGGCGTGAGGAGGAGCCTGCCGCCGCTCGCGGGAGACGGATCCTCCAGGGGGCCGTGACCATGCGCCGTGACGTCGCGGGCGGGTGTCGGGGAAGGCGGCACCAGGCCTTCTGGCCCGACCTCGAGGGTTACTCGTCCGGCTCCGGCAGCGGGACGAACCCGGTGTCGGGGCAGCGCTCCCACGCCGCACCGTCCTCGTCCAGGCGGGCCTTCTTCGCCCACCCGTCCAGGTCGTCGAGGTCGAGGCAGAGGGCCCTGTCGCTCGGCGGCGGACGGCGCGAGAACGACCGTGCCACGACGCAGAAGTACTCGTCCCGCGTATCGTTGTGCCAGGCCACGTTCGGCGCCTGCTCGCGGAGCCGCTCGAGGACCCCCGTGGCGTCCACGCCGTCCTGCCACTTCACCTCGCAGAGCAGGATCCGGCGCTCGTCGTCGGAGAGGCAGACGATGTCGATCTCGTCGCCCCGGTGCCACCAGGTACCGATGCGCGCGTAGACGAAGGGGAGCAGGCCGCGGGTGTTGAAGAGGTCGAAGAGGTCGGCGACGATCCCCTCGAAGTGGCGCCCGACATATGCGGCGAGCCGGGGACGGACGAACTGCTCCGCGACGAGGCGGGAGTTGCCGCGTTCGAGGGCCTCCAGGTTCGGGCTCACGAAGGTGAACCAGAAGTCGAAGAGGTTGTCGGAGAGGTAGTACAGCCCCTTCCGGCTCTTCGCGCTCTCGGTCACGGGGATGCGCCGATGCACGAGGCGAAGGTCGATCAGGACCGACATGTACTTGACGACAATGCTCTTGGAGAGACCCGTGTCGTTGCAGATGAGGCCGATACCGTGGTTGCCCTGCGCGATCGAGTAGAGGATCGAGAGGTAGTACCGGGGCTCGACGAGCTCGGTCCGGAGCACGAACTCCACGTCGCGGTAGAGGAACGAGTCCTCGGCGAGCACCTTCTCCTCGATGTTCGCGAGGAGCTCCTTTTCGGGATCGGCAGCCATCAGGTACGCCGGCGTGCCGCCGAAGACCGCGTAGCACTCGACCGCCTTCCGAAAATCCTCCAGGTACTCGAGAGCGTGAATGAACCGGAGAGGCCGCAGCAGGATCTGCCCGGTTCGCCGTCCGAAGAGCGGGCTGGCGTGGTCCATCGTCGAAGCCTCCATCATGGCGATACTCGAGCCGCAGAGAATGAGGAAGAGCCCCGAGTCCTTCAGGTGGCGGTCCCAGTACTCCTGGAGGATCGAGGGAAGCGAGGGGTCCTCCTTGACCAGGTACGGAAACTCGTCGATCGCGATGACGGTCCTTCTCTCCGAGTGCTGCCGGAGGTACTCGAAGAAGCTGTCCCAGTCGGCAAAGCCCGTGCTTTTAAGGAACGGGTCGTTGAAGAAGTCGCCCAGTTCCTGCGCGAACTTCCGGAGCTGCAGCACCTTCGACTCCTCGCGGGCCAGGAGGCGGACCCCGTTGCGCCCCTCGAGAAACCGGTCGATGAGTTCACTCTTCCCCACGCGTCGCCGGCCGTAGAGCACGATGAACTCGCCCCGACCGCCGGCGTATCGTGCGTCGAGCATGGCGATTTCGCGCCCTCGATTGAGGAAGATACTCACAAGTAGTATACTCCCAGGTATACTATTTTACAGTTGTGACGCTCGTTCCCGGTTGCGCCCACCGGAGGAGAGACGGTCTGATGCGTTCACGACGTCTTTCGAACCTGGAACCAGCGTGCGCCCGAGGTCCTCGGGGAAATCTTCCGCCAGTCACCTCTCGACGGGATGCGCGGATGGATGGCAAAACGCCCCGCGCCTCCTCCGCCATGACCTCCGGCAACCGGGTGATCGAATAGAACCTTCGCCAGCAGCTCTCGACAAACCCGTCACGATCGAGGCCCTGGATGCAGGACAGCGCCTTCTCGGTCGTCTCGAAGTACAGTATCGCCGAGCGCGGGTCTTTCATAGCGGCACGGCCTCGCGCAGGATCCGGTCCCGGAGGCCCGGCTTGATCGACCGTTTCTCGCCCAGGTCGACGGGGACGCCGATCCTCTCGGTGAGTACCCGTTGCAGTCTGGCCAGGTCGAGGAGCGAGAGATCGCGCTCCGGGTCGAACTCGACCTCCTCGTCGAGGTCGCTCCTGTCGTCCTGCTCGCCGCGGACATACGACCCGAAGAATTCGAGCGACGTCACGCCGTACTCCTGCTCGAGGGAGGGCAGGAGCGCCCGGAGTGCGAGCCTGAGCTCCTCGAGCGTCGCCCTCCTCCTGGCGGTTGCTGAACTCGCACTGGTCATTGTACAGTCCTCTCGACCGAAGGGCGGGTGTGGAGCACCTCGATAGGGCGGGTCGATCCGGCCAACCGCCCCTGACCCCGTGGCTCAATGAAAAGACGACCCTGAGGAGTATGATGCTGTTGGCAGGCCCTGCCGGCCTTCATCGACCGCGCGGCCGCGTCGAGAAAGAGCCGGTTCAGGTAGTCCATGACCTCGAGCGGGGGCCGGCACTTCTCCGGCCAGGCCCGGAGCCGGTACGCGAGAAGCGGGTAGACGCCGTGCGGTCGGAGCACGTCCCGGAACCCCTGCCATGCCTCCGGCGATAGTGCAGGCGCCGGCACCGGCGTGTCGCGCAGGATCGCGGCCAGGTACAGCACCTGGTCGTCCGGCAGCGTCCCTCGATCGCCCGCGAGGGGCAGGCGCTCGTGGAACGCGCGGAGGCGCGCGGGGAGCGTGGGGTCGGCCCGTGGTCGATTCGCCTGGGTCGTCGCCATTGTCATCGTGCTCTCTGCGGGATTGCGGCCGGGAGGTGGCAATGCCCCGGCGGAGGAGCAGTGCAGGACGTATCCGCCGCAGGGCACGCCGGCGAGCGATCCGCACAGGAGCGTTCGGGTGGAGCGGCATTAAAAGGGGGGACGGCCGATGCCATGCACCGTCCCGCGTCTGGAATCCGTGACTGCATCAGAACCTATATGCGGAACATCATTGAAAGTACAGGCTGGGGTGAGGTCCGCATGAAACTCGATATCGTCCTTGAAGAGGAGGAGGACGGGACGTACTCCATCCATTGCCCTGCCCTCAAGGGATGCCATTCGCAGGGGCAGACTCGGGATGAAGCGATAGCGAACATTCAGGAAGCGATCGAACTCTACCTCGAGGTGGCCGGGGAGATCGCGAAGAGATCGGCGGCAGGCCGCTCGAGCAGCTCCCTCCTCGAGATCGCGGTATGACCCCCGACCGTCTTCCGTCGGTCAGCGGCGAACAGATGGTCGGGGTCTTTAAAAAAACTCGGGTTCTCTGTATCACGGCAGCGAGGGAGTCACATCGTACTCAGCCGTGGTGAGGATATCCTGGTGGTGCCGAATCACGACCCCGTGGCGAAGGGGACGGCGCGGGGCTTGATACGGGACGCAGGTATCACCGTGGCAGAGTTCAACCGCCTGTTGCGCGGCCGGTGACGCGAAGCGCAGGGACTCCGCCCGGGTCAACGGGGGCGTTCATTCTTCTTACCGCCGATACGACCCTCTCGGACATCGGCGATCCCGCCCTCTTCCGGTGCGGATGCGGCAGGACTGCCTTCCCGGACGGGATCCCCGCGGCCTCGAGCGCGTCCACGACCGCCTGGATCTGCCGGCCGGCCCGCATCGACCGCGCGGCCGCGTAGAGAAAAATCCGGTTGAGGTAGTCCACAACCTCGAGCAAGGGCCGGCAGTCCGCCGGCCAGACCCGCAGCCGGTACGCCATGAGCGGGTAAACCCCGTGCAGCCTGAGCACGTCCAGGAACCCCTGCCAGGCCTCCGGCGAGAGGGCCGGCGCCGGCATCGGCGTGTCACGGAGGATCGCGACGAGGTACAGCAGCCGGTCATCCGGCAGCGGTCCGCGGGTCGCCCGCGAGGGGCAGGCGCTCGTGGAACGCGCGCAACCGCGCGGGCAGCGAGGGGTTGGGCGGCATGCTCCGAACCCGGGTCGTATCGTCCGCTATCATCGTTCTCCGTGCCGCACGACCCGGTGCTAGTCTGCATCCTCCTCGGAGAGGATCCGTCGGAGCGCATCAAGGAGCGGCGACAGGTCCTCTGTCACTGTTCGCCAGAGCTGCTCCGCATCGACGTGGAAATACGCGTGGATCAGGATATCCCGGGTCCCGGCGATCTTCCTCCAGGGGATCTCGGGATGGGCCGTGCGGACGGCATCGGGTATATTCTTTGCCGCCTCGCCGACGATCTCCAGCAATCGACTGACGACGAGAACGGCGTACTCGTCTTCGAGGAAACCAGCACGGTCCATTCCCGACGTGTAGGAGAGCGCCTTCTCCGTGGCCTCGAGCATGTCCTCGAGGTACTGCGTTGCCGGGCGCAGGCCCCTCATAGCGGCATGGCCTCGTGCAGGATGCGGTCCCTCAGGCGGGGCTTTATCGACCGTTTCTCGACCAGGTCGACCCGCACGCCGAGGCGGTCCGAGAGCTCCTGCTGCAGGCCGACGAAACCGAAGAGCGAGAGGCCCCGATCGGGGTCGAACTCGACAAGGAGGTCGAGGTCGCTCTCCTCGTCCTGCTCGCCGCGGACCCACGAGCCGAAGATCTCGATCGAGCTCACGCCGTACTCTCGCTCGAGGGAGGGCAGGAGCGCCCGGAGTGCGAGCCTGAGCTCCTCGAGCGTCACCGTCCCTCCTGCTCTGGCTGTATTCCCATCGACCATTGCATTCTCCTTTCCATCGGTGGGCCACGGCAGAGGATCTCGGACCGATAGGGCGGTCAGCCCGGTCGCCCTTGAACCCGGGGCTCCATGAACAAACGACCCTCGGAAGTATAATGCTGTTGACGCTGCCGGCCGGCCCGCATCGACCGTGCGGCCGCGTCGAGAAAGACCCGGTTCAGGTAGTCCATAACCTCGAGCGGCGGCCGGCAGTCCTCCGGCCAGGCCCTGAGCCGGTACGCCACGAGGGGTAGACGCCGTGCGGCCGGAGGTGGTCCAGGAATCCCTGCCACTCCTCCGGCGACAGGGCCGGCGCGGGCACCGGGGTGTCGCGCAGGACGGCGGCGAGGTACAGGATCCGGTCGTCCGGCAGCGAGAGGAGCGCGTTCGGCGGGTCGCAGGCGAGCGGGAGCCGCTGGTGGAACTCGCGGAGGTGGGCCGAGAGCGAGGGATCGGGCGGCCTTCTCTGTACCACGATCATCTCACCGGACAGCATCGTGCTCCGTGCCGGGACTACCGGTGCTCATTCGCCGATCCCTCAGAGTGGATCCGACGGAGCGGGGCACAGAGCAGGACCTCGAGAGAACGAAGCCCGATGCCGGAGAGCGAGTGCATGGGATCGGAGGACAATTCGATGGACAGGCTCCGGCCCGGGCACAGCCTGTCGGGCGTCACCGAGCCGCACCCGGTGCCAGTCGTTGCACTTTAGGGGGGGCTTTATGGCTCCCGTGTCGGTCCGGCAGCCGGTGTCGCGCAAGAGTCAGCAGGCGGCATGGAGAAGCACGCCGCGATCCGCTCGCAGACCTCGAGGTTGGCCGCGCCCTCCCCGAGCGTGATCGGGAACGGCCGGCCTGTTCGGACGCACTCGACGAAGGTCGCGAGCTCGAGGGCGAGGGGCTCGACCTTGTTGACCAGCACCTTCTCGATCACGTTCTCCTGCACGTAGCGCTCGTCGACCGACTCGTAGGCGTCGGGCCGGCGGTAGACCGTGACCTCCTGGCTCATGTAGTCGCCCTCGATCGTCAGGTCCTCCTCCTCGACGTAGAGCGACCGGATCTTCTTCGACGACTTCCTGCTGGCCGAGAGCGAGACCGGGACGTCGCCGTACCGGAGCAGGGCGGCGATGACGTCCAGCGTCCCCAGGCTCGAGACATCGGGCTCGATGCCGGGGAAGAGGTGGCCCATCACGTCGATGTCGTGGATCATCAAATCCTCGACGACCGAGCTGCCGGTGATCCGCGACGAGGCCGGGTTGTGCCGCTTCGCCTCGACGTAGAGCGGCCGGCGGAGGATCCGCTTCACCTCGGTCACGATCGGGTTGAACCGCTCGATGTGGCCGACGCCGGCCACGAGGCCGTCAGGAACCGCGCCGGCGAGCTCGCGCGCCTCGCGCGCCGTCCCGCACACAGGCTTCTCGACCAGGACGTGAACGCCGCGGGCGAGCGCGGACCTGGCCGTCTCGAGGTGGAACTGGGTCGGGACGCAGACGCTGACCGCGTCGACGCGCCGGAGCAGGTCGTCGGCCGAGGCGCTGGCCACGGCCCCGTTCTTCTCGGCCACCTCTCTCGCGGCCGCCCCGTCCAGGTCGTAGACACGGACCCGGTCGACGGCCTTCATGCTCGCGTAGATCCTGACGTGGTTCCGCCCCATCGTCCCGGTGCCGAGTACCCCGATCTCCATCCGATCTCTCCGCCCTACAGGTTGAATTGAGCGGTGATATACCTGTGGAAAAAACAGCGCATTGCCGGTGCTGACCCACGTGGCTTCCAGCGAACGCCCGGGTGTCTCTGCCCGCAGGGAAAAATCCCTTCATATCGCCGGCGACCGGCCCCGAGCAGGGCTCAGATGTACCGGAAGATGCGCGCCCACCGGCGGAGGTGAGCGAGGGGGAGGTCGAGCGGGGAGTCCGACCGGCGGAATTTCGCCATACTCGGCGCAGGGGGCACGACGTACCGGATGCCGTACCTGAGTTTCTCGACGAACCCGGGCTGGCCCTGCAGGGCCAGGTAGAAGCCCGATAAGACGGAGGTGTGCCGCGTCGCCGCGTACGGCCAGAGCCGGCGCTCCCGTTCGCCCGGCCCGGGCCAGGCCGAGGGGTCGGCGAGCCCGGGCGGGGGCGAGAGCCCGGTCCAGAACCCGGCCGAGAGGACGGCCAGCTCCAGCGGGATCCGGACGTGGTGGGCGACGGACCGCCCGATTACCCCCTCCCAGTCCGCGCTCCCGCCCGGTTGCGCCATCAGGAGCGCGGTATCGACGACCCAGTCCAGGCGCAGGGAGCGGTGGACGAAGACGTTGTGGAACGCCAGGAAGAGGAGGTGGTCGGGACGGGAGAGCGTGTGGCAGGCGAGGTCTTTCGCCGCCACCGGGACCCGCCTCGCGATGACCTCCTCGACCCAGTCGGCCGGGGACATGTCGTACTCGGCGTCGAGCGCCCAGTGGAGCTCGAGCGTGATGCCGTTCTTCGGCGCGGTGAAGACCTGGTGGTGGTAGCCGTGCTCCGAGACCGAGAACTCCCTCCCGGGGTTGGCGTACCCCAGCCCCCCGAGCACCCCCTCGGCCGCCGGCACGTCCGCCGGCCGGACCAGGAGGTCGAGATCGCACGACTGCCGCAGCGCCGGGTCGGGGTAGACCGAACCTGCCAGGGCCGGCCCCTTCAGCAGCACCGGCTCGATGCCGGCGGCCTCGAGCGCGTCCACGGCCTCCTGGATCTGCCGGCCGGCCCGCATCGCCCTCGCGGCCGCGTACAGGAAACCCCGGTTCAGCCACTCCATGACCTCGGCCGGCGGCCGGCACTCCGCCGGCCACGAGCGGAGCCGGTGGGCCATGAGCGGGTAGACCCCGTGCGGCCTGAGCGTGTCGAGGAACCCCTGCCACTCATCGGGCGACATGGCCGGCGGGGGCTGCGGCGTGTCGCGGAGGATCGCCACGAGGTACAGCACCTGGTCGTCCGGGAGCGAAAGCACGGCGTTCGGCGGGTCGCCCGCGAGCGGCAGGCGCTCGTGGAACGCGCGCAGGCGCGCGGGGAGCGAGGGGGCGGGCGGCGATGGCGTCATCGCTGATATGCGTTGGTGCTCTGGCGCTCTATCTTTTTCCCACGGGATCGGTGCGGGGGCGAGAGGCCGGCGGAGGGCTATCTATGGCACGTGCATTCTGTGCCCGGGGGGGGGCGCCAGCGGGGAGGGAATAGGGCCGGGTCCGGGAGGATGCATGCCGGAACCGCGGGGGCCTTCTGCGAGGAAGGTTCATGGAGATCGTGATCGAACAGTGCAGAGAACGGAACGGGTTCGTATGGGGGTGAGGGATATCATCCGGATGATCGAGGCCGATGGATGGTACCTCGCGGCGACCAGGGGAAGCCACCGCCAGTACAAACACCGCGGGAAGGCGGGGCGGATCACGGTCCCCGGCCATCCGGGCGACGATCTCGCACCGGGCACCGTGAATAGTATCTTAAAACAGGCCGGACTAAAAGAGAACTGATCCATGCACCGATATCTCGTGATCATCGAGGAGGCCGACGGCAACTACTCCGCCTATGCCCCGGACCTCCCGGGCTGCGTGGCGACGGGACGGAGCCGCGAGGAGACCGAGGAGCGGATGCGCGAGGCGATCGCGTTTCACCTCGAGGGCCTTCTCGAGGACGGCATCCCGGCCCCTGACGCACGGACCTACGCCGCCCATATCGCCGTCTGACGGACCCGGCGCGTCTCTTGCGGCCGTCGGGGTCTCCGAAGGGGGAACGTCGGTCCGGAAGGTCCGTGACGGCGGCCGGCACTCCGCCGGCCAGGCCCGGAGGCGGTACGCGAGGAGCGGGTAGACCCGTGCGGCCGGAGGTGGTCCAGGAACTCCTGCCACGCCTCCGGCGACAGGGCCGGCGGGGGCATCGGCGTGTCGCGGAGGTCAGAGGAGCCGGTCGTCTGGGAGCGACAGGAGCGCGTTCGGCGGGTCGCCGGCGAGCGGGAGGCGCTCGTGGAACCCACAGAGTCGCGAAGGGAGCGAGGGGTGGGGCGGTGATGGCGCGAAATGACATGGTCCTCCCGGGCGCCGATCTCCCTCCACCCCGTCCTCGGCCTGTGTGACGGAGCGTCCATCGACCATGGCGCTCATTACTCGAAACCCTCCTTCTTCCCGACGGCGACAACGCAGACGACGAGCCGGTCCTGGATGATGCGGAAGGTCGCTCGGTAGACACCGACCCTGAGCCGGTACCGCGGCCGGTCCGCAGGGCATCCCCTGACCTTCCGGACATCCCTCCGGCGCTGGGGGTCCACCGCGTAGCCTGCGAGCGCTGCCTCGATCCGCAGCCGGGCCTTTCTGGGCAGCGCCGCCAGCGATCGTTCCGCGCTGCGGGTGAACATGACCTCGTAGGCCATTGTTCACCCTTGCCCGTCCGTCAGGTCGTCCCCCAGGTCGCGCATGACCTCGCGCAGGCTCCGGAAGCGGCCGGCCCGGATGTCCTCCTCGCTCCGGCGGATCGCCTCGATCTCCTCCTCCGAGAGCGGCTCGTCGTCGTACGCCGCGTCCGCGAGCCGGCTGATCAGCTCGTCGTAGGTCTCGCGCGGGTGGATCTTGAGGTCGTCCAGCTTCGCTTTCGTCTCGGACCGGAGCTGGACCGTCGTCGTGGACACGATCAACTATAGCCCGCTATAGGGATTTATAGATTGCCTGAGCTGCGCCGAGCGCGAGTCACTCATCCCGGGACTGCCTCGTGCAGGATGCGGTCCCTCAGGCGGGGCTTGATGGACCGCTTCTCCACGAGGTCGACCCTGACACCGAGGCGGTCCGAGAGCTCCTGCTGCAGGCCGACGAAGTCGAAGAGCGAGGGGCCCCGCTCCGGATCGAACTCCACGAGAAGGTCGAGATCGCTCCTGTCGTCCTGCTCGCCGCGGACGTACGACCCGAAGAACTCGAGCGAAGTTACGCCGTACTCCTGCTCGAGGGAGGGCAGGAGCGCTCGAAGGACGATCCGGAGTTCTTCGAGCGTGGCCATCCTCCCGGCGTTTTCTGAACTCGCACTGGTCATTGTACTTAACTCCCGCTGGAAGGGTGCCTGTGGAGCACCTCGAAACGGCAGGCCGATCCAGCCAGCTGCCCCTGATCCCGCGGCTCAATGAAAGGACGACCCAGAGGAGTATAATGCTGTTGGCATGCCCTGCCGGCCCGCATCGACCGCGCGGCTGCGAAGAGGAAGACCCGGGTCAGCCACGCCATCACGTCGAAAAGCGGCCGGCAGTCCTCCGGCTATGAACGTAGCCGGTACGCGAGGAGCGGGCAGACCCCTTGCGGCCCAGGAGGTCCAGGAACGCCCGCCGCTCCTCCGGTGACATGGCCTGCGCCGGCAGGGGCGTGTCGCGGAGGATCGCGACGAGGGAGAGGAGACGGTCGTCCGGGAGCGAGAGCACGGCGTTCGGCGTGTCGCCCGCAAAACGCGCGGGTCCCGTTCGGCCGGTCGCGAAACCGGTGGACACGTCCGCTCCCACGGCTCGCTGCCTGCCGCAGAACACGATGCACCCGGCCCAGCCCTGGCCGTACCGTGCGTCAGTCACGGCGCGATCGCGCTGGCAGACGGGGGCGGTGGGGTGGGCGCCGGTCAGCGCCGGGCCCAACCGCCGGCGAGCCGGCGTCGGACGGGGCCGGCCAGGACGGAGGCGATAAACCGGGCGAGGCAGGTGAGGTGGCGGCACCAGGCGACTGCCAGTCCACGTCTGCCGCCGCGGACGGCCGTCACTGTACCGTCCCGGTTACAGAGATCGACCCGGCCGAGCACCCGGGCGGTCCGAACCGGGCGCAGGTCGGGGGACCGGTTATTGTCTCCCTGCGTGACGAACCCCCGGTCCGAGCACCGGACGACCCGGTGGACCGTGATCCGCCCGTTCTCCGGCGAGGTGTAGGCAATGACGTCGCCGGCGACGGGCGTCGCGTCGGGCTGCAACATCAGGACGTCGAGGTCGCGGAACGTCGGATGCATGCTCGACCCTCGGTAGACCAGGGTGTTCCGCTCCTCCCATCCCGTCGTCTCCGTCTCCCTGTCGGTCATCCGGGCGTTCATCAGTACGGGGGCAGGATCGGCCATAAGGGTGCTGGTGCGGTGTCGCGACTGCAGGATCTCATAATTACTTGACACCCGGTGAGACCGGGTGCATGCATAAGTTGGCGGCCTATGACCCCGGGGAGATCGTCTCCTCCTATCATCGCGGCGAGAGTGTCCCTGCCATCGTCGCACGACATGGTACCAGCCGCGAACAGATCTATCAGATCATTCGGTACACCCGGTTGCACGGACGCCCGCCGGTTATCCATCGTCCCGGGCGGCGGCCACGGCCGCCACCGTGGGACGCGGACTTCCTGGTCCCAGTCTATCGCCGGATCGTCCAGCTCGTATCCCGTGCCCTCTCCCGGCATATCGCCACCGGGACCGGTCGTGTTATCCCGCATACAATGATTTATGTGATTTTTTAAGGTGACTATTTAATTAGTGCCACCTTCAAATACTGAGAACGAAGGTGAGCGTGTGGTTTCCCTTATCGACTTAGGTCGATATACCCATGATGAAGAGACCGCTGAAACGTATCTTCGGGATCACGGTCTCCTGATTTCGTACACGACGTGTCCTCACTGCGGCGGCACTCGTCTTGGTCGGATCCGACGGCAACGGTACAAGTGCTATAGCTGTCGGCGAGAGTGGGGCGTTCGGAAAGGCAGCATCTTCGAACGGTCGCAGGTTCCTTTCTCAACGCTGTTGCTGGCGGTCAAGCTGTTCGAATTGGATCTGTCGGTCCGGGAAGCGGCCCGGCAGCTCGGCCTGGCGTACAACACCGCCTATCGTCTGCATCACCTCCTTCGTACGGCGATCCTGTGCACCGCTGAGGACGCTGCCTCCCTGAAAGGAGAGGTAGAACTCGACGAATCATATTTCGGATGCCGGAGAAAAGGAAAACGGGGGCGAGGTGCCGCCGGCAAGGTACCGGTCTTCGGGATCCTCGAACGAGGAGGGAAGGTACGGGTTGAGGTCGTGCAGAACGTGAAAGGAGAGACACTCCTTGAACTCAACATCAAGAAGGTGAAACGCGGCAGCCTGGTGTACACAGATCGATTTCAAAATTACAACGGCCTGGTCTCCTATGGCTTTCGTCACAAACGGATCGATCACGGCAAACGATTCACCAAGGGGAAGGTCTACATCAACGGGATCGAAGGGTTCTGGTCCTTCGCCAAGGAACGCCTCATGAAATATCATGGGGTCGACCCGGCGAGGTTCCCGTTCTACCTCAAGGAACTGGAGTTCAGGTATAATTACCGGGACGCCGATCTCTTTGATCGACTGGTTGAAACGCTTGAAGAATATGCTCGGGTGGCAGTAACTGAATAATCACCAAAAATAATCGCCCGGGATTCAAAGTGCCGGTACCCGAACCCTTTAGTACGCTTCGACCCATTCAGTTAGGCACATGGACAGGATGTCCGAACAGGACGCGGAGGAGATGATCGGCAACGGTCTCAACTTCAAAGAGATCATCCGCTCCTCCCCGTGCATCTTCACCATCGGAGTCGCCGGCGACAGCGGTTCGGGCAAGACAACGTTCACGCAGTCGATCCGTGAGATCTTCGGGGAAGATCTCGTCACTACGATCACGCTTGATGATTACCACCTCTACGACCGTGGCCGGAGGCGTGAGCTCGGCATCACACCTCTCGATCCCATTGCGAACAGGATCGACCTGATCGAGAAACACCTCGCCGAGCTCAAAGCCGGAGAGACGATCATGAAACCGGTCTACGACCATTCCCTCGGGACATTCGCCGATCCTGTCCCTTTTACGCCGGGAAAGATCGTCATTCTCGAGGGGCTCCATACGCTCTTCTCACCCCGCCTTCGCGAACTCCTTGACTTCACCCTATTCGTTGAACCGGATCGCGAGGTCAAGGAGTCCTGGAAGATCCGGCGGGACATGGCCAAGCGAGGGTACGACCGGGAACAGGTTCTGCAGGAGATCCTGGAACGGGAACCCGACTACCTCCGCTACATCGCCCCACAGCGCGGTTTTGCCGATGTCATCATCCGGATCAGCCACTCGAAGTACGGTTCGGTACTGGCCGAAACACGGAACGTCTACCAGGTCTCCCTGATTCAGGATCCCATGGATCAATCCGTCGAGGACGTCGACTTGCTGGTCGATCTCTTCGCCATCCTCTCGCTCTCAGAGAGGAACTTCATGCTCGAGTTCATCAACCACGAGGATCCCCGTCGCCGCCGCGGGGAGGTCGTCTTCGACGGCGAGCTCGGAAGTCACGTCGTCCGTCGGCTCGAGAAGTCGATCGAGGAGCAGACCCACGTTCGACCGATCGCGCTCACCCGGGGACTCGACTATGTAACTGCAGTGGACATGGCCAGACTGATCATCGCCTGGCGGATCATCCACCGCCGGATCTTCCTTGAACGCTGCTTCGACCCGAACCGCGAGCTGAACGGGATGTAACCATTATATATATTAGGAGTCTATCAATGGTCACAGACATGTCGACCGCAAGCCGGATCCGTGCGACGTACAACGACAGTCAGGAGCGGATCGTGGATTACCTGCGGAAGGCGCTCCGCAAGGGCAAGTACTATTACAAATCGAAATATATCGCCCGCGATCTCGGGCTCTCGTCCAAGGAGGTCGGGACCAACATGGCGATCCTGGCCGAGATCTGCGACGACCTCACGATCATACGCTGGTCATACTCCAACAGCACGACCTGGATGGTCACTGCAAAGGGGGCTTGATCCCGCATGTCGAGGGTCGAGTTCGTCTCCACCGTCGAGTTCGTCGCCCAGATCGACGACAAGAAGGACTGCCTGATGGCCCAGGACGACTCCCATACCAACCCGAACGCCCTCTGGTTCAACATCGACGTGCCGAAAGGGCACGGATTTTCGAGCGGTGATCAGGTCCGGATCACGATCGAGCGGGTCTGATCCCGCCACCTGCACAATCATCCATCACGGGGGGCGAACCCGAGACCATGCCTACCACAGGTCAGGTGACTCTTCTCCAGCTGAACGATACTCACGCCTATCTCGAAGCGCACCCCGAGGTATTCTGGGAAGGTGAAGGGCCGACCTTCCGGAAAACGGGCGGATACGCACGTATTGCCGGGCTAGCAGACCAGTTGCGCAGCGATTCCGGTGACCGCGCGCTCCTGCTCGACTGCGGCGATACTTTTCATGGAACGGCTCCGGCCATGAAGACGCGCGGTGCCGCGTTGGTCCCCGTCCTGAACGCTCTCGGCGTCCGGGCCATGACCGCGCACTGGGACTTCGCGTACGGCCCCGAGCGCTTGTCCGAGCTCGCATCCATGCTCGACTTTCCGGTCCTCGCCGCCAACTGCCGGGACCGCGCGACCGGTCGACGCCCCTTCCCGGGCTCCAACCTGATCGAGACCCCGGACCTCACGGTCGGGGTGGTCGGGATCGCCGCGACGATCCTGGACAAGACCATGCCCCCCTGGTTTGCGGGCGGACTCTCGTTCACGAACGGTATCGAAGAGCTTCCCGTCGAGATCAACGAACTACGCGACGGTGGAGCAGACCTCGTCGTGGTGATCAGCCACCTGGGTCTCCCCCAGGATGTCCGGCTCGCCTCACTGGTCCAAGGAATCGACGTCCTCCTATCGGGGCACACCCACCACAGGCTCGAGACTCCGCTCAGGGTCAACGGGGCCCTCGTGATCCAGTCGGGGGTCCACGGCTCGTTCGTCGGCCGGCTCGATCTCCAGGTCGGCGACGGACGGGTCTCGAGGTACAGCCACAGGCTGATCGAGGTCAACGATCACTGCCCGGAAGATGGGGCCGTCGGGGCACTCGTCGAGAAGGCTGTCGCGCCGTTTAGAGACGAGCTCGGAGTAGTCGTTGGCGAGACAGCAGTACCGCTCTTTAGGGGAGGGATGTTCGGGTCGAGCATGGACGACCTGCTCCTCGAGGCGATCCGGGCCGTTGGCGGGACTGATCTCGCCTTCTCGAACGGGTGGCGGTATGGCGCCCCGGTACTGCCGGGGCCGGTCACCAGGAACGACCTCTACGACATCATTCCCATGGACCCCCCTGTAATGACGGTCGTCCTGTCCGGCGTCGAGGTTCTCAGGATGATCGAGGAGAACCTCGAGCGGACTTTTTCCTGCGACCCGTTCGGGCAGATGGGAGGGTACGTGAAGCGCATCGCGGGCCTCACCTGCTACGTAAAGATCGAGAACCCCCCCGGCTCCCGCATTCAGGCCTGCTGGGCAGGGCTCCACCGCATCGATCCTGCCCGCCGCTACAGGACCTCTTTCGTCACAGTCCAGGGGGTCCCGGACAGAATTGGCTCCGACAGGGAGGACACGGGGGTAGGTGCCCACGAGGCCATCACCCGGCTGCTCACCGACGGGAGTCCGTACCACGGCGGAACCCCGGCAGCTTTCCATGTCCTGTAATGCCTCCCGGGAGATCGCTCGAGTTGATCACGGGGTTCAATACAAAGCGGGAAACGCCGTGCACAGCGACCGCGCCGGCCTCCCTTGCCTTCGACGGGGGAGTGCCGAAACCCCTTAATGCCTACCCGCCGTAAAAAAGATGCATGGTGCTCTTCACAGGGGTGGAGCTCGGATGGCTGCTGATCGTACTCGGCGCCCTCGTTCTCCTGTTCGAGGCCTACTCTCCCGGCTTCTTCATGGCCGTTCCCGGGACAGTGATGTTGATCCTCGGCGTTCTCCTGGTACTCGGTGTCGACATCTTCTCGTCGGCCTGGGGAATCGCCATCGGGGTCGCAGTCGCGCTCGCAGCTGCCATCGTAACGGTCTGGTTCTACTCGAAGATGACACCCGACGCCTCGCCCACCACCATGTCGAGGGACACGGTGATCGGGCGTACCGGTCACGTCACCCGACGGGTCGATGCCCGTTCTCTTGAGGGGAAGGTGCGGATTGAAGGGCACGATTGGTCCGCACAGTCAACCGGTGCGATAATCGACGAGGGCGCTCAGATCAGGGTCGTGGGCTCCGAGGGGGTCCACGTCATCGTCGAGGAGGTCTGATTCATGGCATTCATAGATACACTCATCACCATCATCCTGATCCTCGTGATCATCTTCATCTTCGCGCGTGGAGTCGTGATCATCCAGCCGTACCAGCAGGGGCTTCAGATACGGCTCGGAAAGTACATCGGTCGTCTCAACCCGGGTTTCCGGTGGGTCGTTCCCCTGATCACGCGCGTCGAGAAGCTCGATCTTCGCACCCAGGTGGTCGATGTCCCCAGCCAGGAGGTGATCACGAAAGACAACTCCCCGACCAACGTCGACGCGATCGTCTTCGTCCGGGTCATCGACCCCGAGAAGGCATTCTTCGAGGTCAACAACTACCGGGCGGCGACCGTGGCCCTCGCCCAGACCACGCTCCGTGGGGTTATCGGGGACATGGAGCTCGACGAGATCCTGTACAACCGTGATGTCATCAACGCGAGGCTGCGGGACATGCTCGACCGGGAGACCGACCAGTGGGGCGTTAAGGTCGAGCGCGTCGAGATCAAGGAGGTCGATCCCATCGGTGCCGTCAAGCAGGCGATGACCGAGCAGACGGCAGCCGAGCGCGAACGGAGAGCCGCGATCCTCCGTGCCGACGGCGAGAAGCGCTCCGCAATCCTCAAGGCCGAGGGAACAAGGCAGTCGATGATCCTCGAGGCAGAGGGCGAGCGGCAGTCAAAAATCCTCAGGGCGGAGGGCGAGCGGCAGTCGCGGATCCTCGAGGCCCAGGGGCAGGCACAGGGTCTCCGAATCGTCGCTCTGGGATCCAAGCCGCTCGACCGCCGGTCGATCACGGTTCTCTCGCTCGACGCGTTGAAGACGATGGCCAACGGCCAGGCGACCAAGATCATCTTCCCATTCGAGGTCTCGAGCCTTGTACGTCAGTCGGCCCGGTTCCTGGGGCTTGCCGATGAGGAGATGCCCCCTGGAGACGAGGGGACGTCGGTCGCCCTTGACGAGGATATCCTGGGGACGATCCCGCGAACGGAGGAGGTCCGGGAGATCCTTGAGGACGTCCAGCGCTCCGTCCCGGAGCCTCCTGAGATTCGTGAGAAGGAGAAGGAGATCGATGAGGAGCTGGCTGAAGGGATCGCGCCGGAGAGCAAGGAACCCTACTCGCCTCCCGGGATGATGGGTTCGCGACAGCCGGATCCTCCCCGCCGGTGATAGGCGATCGATCTGAGACGGTCCCACTGAACCGAATCCCTTTTTCTGTGTCCAGGCCCCGGCAGAATTAATCCGCGCCTGCATGCCATCGGGAGACCGTCATCGGCACACCGTCCCGGACAGGGCAGCGGCAACGGAACAGCAGTTCCACTCATTCGGGTGGTGCGATGCGACGCCGGGGGGAGGTCGTCACCCGCCCCCGGTGCCACCGTGAGAAGATACGCCCCCTTGGTTCGATCGCACTTCGAGGTTCAGGCCAGACCCCGTCGCGGGTCCCGGGATCCGGAGAACACCGTGCCAAGCGATGGCTCGGTTCGGGGCCGGATGAACCACGGACATCCGCTCCCGGATAAGAACCGGGTTTACAGGAGGGGGCACTCCGGATACGCAAGCAGCCCCTGCCTCGACCGCCTGTCAATCGTCGCGTGCATAGGGAGATCCGGGTGTTGAGACGATGGCCGTTGGATGAGAGAGCTGTGACCGGTTGTACCTGACAATCTGGATGGCCCTCCCAGGCGCATCACCGCGGGATGGTGACCGGGGATCTCGGAAGTTCAAAAAAGGAGGAACAGGTACGGCAGCATGATGATCGAGACCAGCGTGACCGCCATCAGCCACGAGACGGCCCCAACCACCGCCGGGGTATAGCGCTGGAGACGTGTCCTGGTAAGCAGGCTATCGACGGCCTCGCGAAATATGTAGCCTCCGTCGAACGGCACCATCGGGAGTGCGTTGAAGATCCCGACATTCAGGTTGATCCAGCCTGTCCAGTAGAGGAGGTGAACCACCCCCCAGAACCCTGAAAAAGGGGACTCCCAGCGTTCCGTGTTAGCCCCGGGAAAACCAAGGATACGGAGGGCCTGGCCGTCCGAAGATGAGTCGAGAGGCAGGATCAGATAGCGAAGGATCCCGATCGGGTTGAAAGAACCGCGAACGTAGCTCTTGACCGTCTCCCCGTCGTAGTACTCGATCCCCATGAAACCCGTCTGACGGTCTCCAGACGGCCATTCGGCTAGAGTCAGTTCGCTGGTCGATACGACCCCGTCCAGTTCGAGCGTCAGTTGCGTCCGGTCCCCGGGACGGCTCGAGGCGAGCAGGGCCGCGATCTCCTCGCGGTCAGCGACGGGCGTCCCGTTGAGAGCGAGCACGACCGATCCGGGGACCACGGAGGCGTTGAAAGCGGGATAGTCCCTGTACACTCCGTTGATCACCGCCTCCGTGGTGGGGACAGCCAGGCCGAAGACCGATATCATCAGGAAGAACGCCAGCAGCCCGATGACCAGGTTGTTCGTGATGCCGGCGCCGTACATCCTCATCTTTCCGGCACGGGGTGCCTGTTCGAGTTCTTCCTCGTCGGGCTCGACGAACGCCCCGATCGGTATCACCGCAACGAGGATTCCGGCCGCCTTCACGGTGATCCCCTCCACCCTCGAGAGGATCCCGTGCCCGAACTCGTGAACCACGAGCGTGATCACCAGGGCGAGCCAGACCGCGATCGTCCCGGGCACGAACTCGTTGAGGCCCGGGATCAGGAACAGGTTCTGCGGGGCGTAAATCCCGGTCGGCTCCGGCTGCACCTGGAGCGTGTACCGAAGCGAGAAGACGAGTGAGAACGCGAAGAACGCTGAGATCACTGCCACGGCTATGACGCCCACGCTCGCGTAGATCTTGAGCGGCCAGGAAATCCGGCGGAAGATGTCGAAGAACCGGACATGCACAGTCCTCAGGGCAAGGATCGGACCGTAGAACGTGAAATGTTCGGAGTACCACCCCTTGCGTTCGGACCCGTGCTCCGTGGGCCCCCCAACATCGACCGGGGAGATGTTCTCGGAGTCCCCGGGACCCTCCGCCTCCGCCTCCTCGGCGATCCGACGGCGAACATAGAGCGCCACGGCGGCGTACGCAGCGACGGCGGTCAGAACGAGCGCAACCGTCCCCCAATCCATTCACAGGATCATGGTCGGCGACGATGATAAAGGGTCGTCTCGGGGTCACAGGAGCGTTGTCTGGAAGCGGGAGCGTCGGAGATCCGAGACGGTGCGCCAGCTCGTCCTGACGAACCCGGGTAGTGGGTCACCAGTTTTTAGGCATTCGACGATAAAGCGGCGCGTTACCGGGTCAGACGGGTAACCGGATCCGATCGGGCCGTGCTCGGTGCCGAGGGCGCTGATCACCCGGTCGCGAGAGACCTTCGCAAGAATTGAAGCCGCGGCGACCACGGGAAGGAGCCTGTCGCCATGATGGGACCCGACTACGGAGCAGGTGAACCCGAGTCTCCGCCCGACGTCCGCTGCATACCGTCCTTCCAGGACGTCGCAAGCGTCCAGGTAGGCGACGACCGGCCGGTGTCCGGCTCGCGCCAGTCTGCAGAGAGCGTCTGCGTGCGCGGCGGCAACGATCGCGTTCATCGTCTGGTTGCCCCGCGCCCGGTCGATTGCTTCCGCGGTGATCTCGATGACTGCGAATGGGAGAGTCGCGACGATCTCGCTGCAGATCGCCTTGCGCCGCCGTGGGGAGAGGACCTTTGAGTCGCGATCCCCGAGCCCAGCGAGGGCCTCCCAGTCCGGTGAGGCCACCGCGGCGACCACGAGCGGACCGAGGACCGCGCCTTTTCCGGCCTCGTCAACGCCCGCGATCATCCGGATCAGAGGAGTTTCCGGATAGCGCGGAGCTCGAGGAGGAGGGAGGGATCCTGCCTGACGAGCTCGGTGATGATCCCAAGGACCGAGAACTGAGCGAGGTCGATCTGGGAGACCGAGTGGACGAGCCGGTTCAGCTTCTCGTCCGAGAGCGTGATGAAATACTCCTTGACCCGGTAGTTTCGCTCCAGGGCCATGCCCAGTTTCGAGGAGCGCCATCCGGCGTCGTAAGGCATCAATCCATCCGCCGAGACATCACCGCGCCCTATCGCCTCGGCAGCGATCTTCCCGGCGAGCCGGCCAGTGAACATCGCGTTGTAGATACCTCCCCCGGTGATCGGGTCCGAGACACGCGCCGCGTCCCCGACGACGATCAGCCCGTCGGCTACCGTTCGCTCGAGCGGACGGCAGACCGGGACACCGCCCATGACCCATTCCAGCACCCGCCCCTCCGGGAAACTGGACTTGATGAACCGGTTCAGATAGTCAATCGGTCGCGACCCGGAACGGCACTTCTTCCCGCTGATCCCGATCCCGACATTCGCGGTCCGATCCCCCTTCGGAAAGATCCAGACGTAGCCCTCTGGTGCGACCTCGTTGCCCAGATAGAAGACCGTGGCGCCCGGGTCGATCTCGATTCCTGTCATCAGGAACTGGACGCAGGTCTCGATCTCGGATAAAGGAACCGCGGTCTCGAGCCCCGCCCATCGGGCGAACTTCGACTCGACTCCGTCAGCCGCGACCACGACTCTGGCCAGGACCTCGCTCACCGAACCCTGCTGCTCGAGCAGAGCGCCGGCGACAGCACCGTTCTTGACGATGGGGGCGACTGCCCGGGTCTTGACCTGGATGTCCGCCCCCGCGTTCGCCGCCTGCATCACGAGGTCGCGATCAAAACGCTTCCTGTCGAGGACGTAGCCCACCTCGCACCCAGCCATCGAAGGCTCTAGTGTGATCCGGTAGCCATCGGGAGCGACCAGCACAGCCCGTTCAACCTCGGCAGATATCCAGGCGGGATCAGGGTCCATGAACTCGGTGAGAAGGTCGCGACCAACCCCCTCTGCGCAGCGAACGGGAACACCGATGGCCGGACGCTTCTCGACCAGGCATACGGAGAGTCCCTGCTCGGCGGCCGTCCTTGCCGCGAGAGCGCCGCCCGGCCCTCCGCCGACCACGAGGAGGTCGTACTCAGGCTTCATCGGCCACCTCCAGAGCCCCGAGAGGACAGGCACGGGCACAGATGCCGCAACCGGTACAATCCTCCCCCACGGAGAGGTAGGCATCGATCAGCTCGAGCGCGCCCTGAGGGCAGACCGAGACACAGCAACCGCAGTACCCGCAGATATCCCTCCGGATCAACAACATGCCATCAGTGTTTGCCGCTCGGGCCGAAAAGGATTATGCACTCTGCGAGAGAGGCGGCATCAGGTTCCGGGGAACTCGAACGTGCCATAACACCCCCCGCCCCCGGGGTGAAGTTTGACCCGACCCTGGCGGAGGGCTCCGATCGCCCTCGCCACGCGCGGGTGAACCCGGTAGATCTCTTCCACGGGGAGATCCACGAGAACCTCGATCTCGGTGTGACAGACAGTGAGCAGGGCGTCATAGACGACCCTCACCCCTTTCGCATTCGGGGACGCAAGCCCGAGCACCTTGGCGATCACCTCCCCGAGCGGGATCAGGTGCAGGTATGGTGGACGGGGGCGTGGCGGCCCATCCGATAGTTCTCTAGCGCGATCCCGCACCCCCTTCCTGAGCAGCGTTCCGTCTGCAGGGCAGCGCCAGCCCGACGATTCGGCCTCGGAGAGCGTGAAGTGGCGCAGACAGCGCATGCAGGCCGTCTCGTTGTACTTCCCCTCCTCTGGGTAGAGGCCAACGTTCATCACGATGCTGGCGCGCTTCACCGCTCCGAGCACTCCGGAGGGCGTCGGGCTGACCACGTCGAGACGCGTGAACTCTCGCCCCAGCCGGTGAAGCTCGGGGGAATGAGCATCCGAGGACGAGATGAACGGGACATCGGAGAGCTCCGTGATCCCGGCTCCATACGACGAATCGGCCGATAGACCGAGCTCCAGGAGATCGATTCGCTCGCCTCCGTAGCAGGCCGCGATGCTGTCGAAGGCTGCATAGACGCCGGTCCACGGTGTGAACGCATGCGCCGGGCCCGCAAGCCCGCCCGCCTCGTGGACGGCACACACCACCTCCCCGCCCGAGAGCCGCACGTGGGGGCGTCCGTTACCGCTGAGTTCGTTTGTATGCGGGGTGAGAAGGTCGCCGAAAACCTCGACCGCGTCGAAATCGGGAAATAGGGCGAGGTGGTGCACCCGGCGTTCGGCCTGAACCTCGACGGTAGGGATGACGACGATACCGAATTCATTCTCGAGGTACGACGCCCATGCTTCTCGCCACCCGGGCTCAAGTGCATCCCCGGTCCCGATCGCACCGATCCCCTTCCTCACCGAGGACGCGAGCAGGAGTTCGGGGGTCATTCGCCTGCTCACACCCCGTGCAAACGGGGAATGGAGATGGAGATCGCAGTCCAGATCCATCCTCAGAAAAAGTATGGAAGCTCGTCGTTCTGGCGGGACCGTTCGAACTCCCGCACCTGCTCGAGCGCGTTATCCATGTCGTCGGCCCGACTCTGAAGCCGGTCGGCCTCGATCTCGAGGTCGGTTAACCGGGCGAAGACCCGGAGCAGGGCATTGGCCGACTTGGGGTCCACCAGGTACCCCGAGGTCTCACCCATCAGGTAGATCCCCTCCATGCCCCTTCGTAGCCCGAGTCCGAGGATCAGCCCGGCAGCGCCGACGATTCCCCCGCCGGGCTCTTCCGTCGCGAAGAGGCCTCCAGCCATCTCGACCATCGGGCGAAGGTGTGGGTGGGTCACGGCACAGAGAACCCGGGGCTCGTCCACCAGATGACCGACGCCATAGCCACCGAGTGTGAATACCCGGGTCACTCCAAACCTCTCGGCGCAGTCCAGGTACCGGTCTGCGAGGGCGTAGTGACCCTCGGAAGAGATGCTCTGACAGTCACCGGTCAGAAACAGATAGGTCCGGCTCGGCGAACGATACCGCCATACTTCGTTGTTGACCAGCCGGCACGCACCGTCGTCCCCTATCACCACCTGCGGGGGAAAGAACACGGAATGTATCTCGGCCACCTTCTCGGCCGGGATCTCCTGGAGGATCAGGTCGACGACGACCTTGCCGACCTGCCCGATCCCGGGCAGCCCCTCGACCAGGACAGCGGGACCGTCTCCACGTTCGTCCGTGAGATAGGTGACCTCGACCGGCTCCATTCAGCTCACCATTCGCCGATACCGCCCATACCGGTCCTGCGGCGAGAATCGTGGGGGGTGGGCCGACCCCGTCGACCCACCGCAGGCAGGACAGCGTTCCTCGAGGGTGTAGGTTCCGTCAAGGGTGCACCGCCGCAACCGCCCCTTCATACGGCCTTGCCGGATTTCTGCTTCTTGGCGAACTTCGCCTCGCCACCGGCTCGCTCGATAACGCCGACGGCGGAGGCCGCTGCCCGCTCGATCGCCTTCTGCGCAGTCTTGTAATCGGGGGCGGTGACCTTGATGCCGTACTTCGGAGCACCCACATAATTGAGGTCGATGTCGACCCCGTCGATCTTCAGCTCGGCCGACCGGAGCGCCCGGCGGATCACGTTGACCCCGTCGGGCTTTGTCGAAGAGAGGGTCAGGACGCCAGTCACGGTGACCCGGGGGATCTTGACGTTCTCACGGCCGATCGACATGACGGCTTCAAGGGCTGCTTCGGGAAGGGAGACTCGCGATCTGAACCCCTTCTCGTCGATGACGAGGTCCTCGAACGCCTCATACAGGAGAGAATATTCCCGGTGGAGCGCGGAGGCGATCTCAGCCTCGGGAGTCCCGGAGGAGGCGGCGGCGAAACCGATCCACATCAGGGCCTTCTGCTCGTTCTTCCACTCGCGGATCTTCTCGGAACGCTGGTGTTCGTTTACGTCTTTCTTCGAGAGGTCGATGTGCCCGCGGTCACGGTCAACGTGAAGAACCTTGCAGACTATCTTCTGCCCCTCCGAGATGTGGTCGCGGATATACTTAATCCACCCTGTCGCGATCTCGGAGATCGGGATAAGCCCCTCCCGTCCGTCGTACTCGTCGAGCTGAACGAATGCGACGAAATCCTTGACCTGCGTCACCGTGCAGACGACCAGTTCGCCCTCTTCAGGCCACGACCGCTCGTTCATCGCTTCACTCGAGGACAGCGAGAATCTCTGCCCGCATCTCGGCGCGGCCGCCCCGGGGCTCGGCGAGCACTCGCCCGCAAACCACGCAGCCGACCGTGGTGCTCGCTTTTTCGAAGACGACCTGTTCGTTCTCGCAGTCCGGGCACTTGACCCGGATAAACGTGGACCGGTTCTCCCGGTTGAGACGTACCATTTTCGATTACTCCGTCAGTTCGAACTTCGCAATTCTGAACCCTGGTCGCAGGTGCGCTTTGTGGCAGACCGTGCACCGGTACCGCACGTTGATGCGCTTGGTGGGCTTGTCACCGCCTGGAACCTTGGAAAATTTGCCCATGTTGCCGACGCCGCCTCTGCGTGCCTTCTGCCGGTCGATCCAGTGGAGCCCGGTGGTCTTTCCACGCTTGACTCGTTCGACCTCGTGCTCGTTGTGTGAGAGACAGAACGGGCAGTAGGTCCGGAACTTACTTGGCATCTTCATTGAGCACCCTCGTAACTGCTTGGAAAAACAGCACCATCATTTATCCGGCAGAATACTTAATATTATGTTGCGTTCCCGCAGAACAGCCGCATTTTCGTGAGGGAGAGTCAGGACGTCCTCCGGTTCGAGCGCATACGTCCGGCCGTCGAAGCCGAGAAACGGCTCGATCGGGGCGACGACACGCGCCAGCGTGAGCGCGTGGGGGGTGGGATTGACCTCGATCGCTGCCTCCGCTGCTGCGGCGGCACACGCAGGGGGGACGGGAGTGCCGCCTTCCGGAGTGGGGCGCACGGTATCGCCGAACATCTCATGACGGTAGCGGTCGACCGCCTCCCGGACCTCGTCGTACAGGGCCTGCTCGGCCGGAAGCATGCGCCTCTGGTGCTCACGGTCGACCGACCGCCCCTCTGCCCGGAGCAGGGCGAGCATCAATATCTTCTGCGACCGCATTCTCACCAGGTCATCGAGGTGCTGCTGGAGCGCATCGATCCGCTCGGTCGCGGTTCGAAAGGGCTCGGCCAGCGGGTCGGTGCAGGCGGTGAAGACCTTCCTGAGGGCCTCGATCTCCACCCCGGCCCTTGAAAAAAGGTCCGGCGGAAGGACGGTGAGTGACCCGATTGCATCCCTCTCCGCCGAGACGACGAGCTGGAGGCTGTCGAGCAGGCCCGAGTGGTCGCCGTGGCTGGTCACGGGGCCACCCCCCCCACTTCTGCCATGCCCCTGCTGCAGAGGTAGACCGCGACCGCCTCGGGAACACGGGTCGGCCCGGGTTCGAACTGGAGGTCGTGATCCAGCAGCGAGACCCTGCAATCCCGGACCACCTCGACGGGGATCTCACGCTCGGCAAAGACGACCCCCTCGATGAGCGGGTCGAACGCCTCGAGTTCCCGGGGTTCCAGAACAGTGACCCTCAGGCCGGTTCCGCCGTGGAGCGATCCGGGTGCTCGGATGAGGCGTTTGATATCGGTCGTCACCGGCTCGTCCGCCATGACCCCGGCCTCTCTGATCCTGGAGCGCCAGGCGTCGTTTCCTTCCGAGAGGAGTGGACGCAATACCTTCCGGATCGATGCATCGGTCATCTCGAATAGGCTCCTTCGCCGTTTCCAGATCTGGCGTGCCATCCCCCGCCCGAGATCAGGGATCGACTGCAGATGCGCCAGAGCCTCGCTCTCGCCCAGGGATTCGAGCCAGTCAAGGTACTCCTCCAGCGCTCGCAGCTGCCGGCCGTGCCACCCCCCCGAGGATTCGGCCGCCGGCCGGAGGAGCAGGGCGGGATCAAGCCCGATCCCGCAGACGTAATTGATCAACTCCCGCCTCTCTTGGCCCGTGAACTGCCGCACGGAGAGAGCCTTCACGTGGATATGGTATCCCCTTCCCCCAGAAAAGACCACCTGCAGCTCGTGCTCGGCAAAGCCGAGCTCGACCACGAGAAGGTCGATCAGCTTCCGTGTCTCGTCGCGCACACGAGAGAGCATGGCGGGATATGAGGGGAATGGAGGTTTGAGGATATGGTCTGCGTCAAGGTCGAAGATCAGGTCTGCTCCGGCCCAGCCCTTCGCACTCATCGTCGGGGCGGCGGGGTCGTCGTAATAAGCTGTCGAGTAAAAAACATGCGCGGGGGCCATAGTCCGGAGATATTCGACAAGTTCGTCTTTCGTCCCGAAACCGATATGCCTGCGCATGCGCGGATCATCGCGGGACGAGAAGAACAGAAAGCCCCATTCGCGCTGCGATAGAGCGTCGGGTGCGGGGATCTGTGCCCCGGCGTAATAGGACAGAAAACGCTGATGGAGAAATTCTGCCGTGGATGGACGCATTACCTGAACCGCAACACCATGTACGGCCCATCCCTCATATAGCCCTGCCGCCGGTAGTATGGCCGGACCCCGATTCCGCTCATTATGGCAACAGCATTGAACCCCGCCTCCGCTGCCTGCCTCTCCGCCTCGGCCAGGAGTTCTCGTCCGAAGGATCGATGCTGCCACTCGCGGTCCTCCGCGCAGACGCCCAGCCTCACCTGGGGCCCGTAGACGTGGAGTTCGCGGACGAGCGCAGAATCCTCCAGCTCCCGTCGCCAGGGGGCGCCGGGAAAACGAAGCCGCACGAAACCGATCAGAGCGTTACCAGAAGTGAACTGGATGAACCGCTCCTCCCCGCCGCAACAGCCGTAGACCAGTGTCGAGAGTGTCGGTACCTCTCGATCGGGAACGCATCGCCCTATCTCGCGACAACGGATACATCGGCAACGCTTCCCGCCCGCGATGAGCCGGTCTGCCGCGAGTTGCCGGAAATTACCATGGATCGAGCCGGCTACGATGAGCTTCGCGGGGATATCGCGCTGCACCCGCTGGAGCCTGACATATTCGGGGAGTCCGCTCTTTATCTCGGCCAGCAGGTCTATCAGGGTCTCCTCATCGAACGGGGCGTACTCACCCCTGAGATAGAGCTCCTCGAGTTCGGCCCCGGGAGTGACGAGGGTCGGGTAGAGCTTGAGATAATCGGGGCGGAACCCTGGATCGTCGAAGAGGGCGCGGTAGACCGCCCGGTCGAGATCGATCGAGGATCCGGGCAGGTTTGGCATCATGTGAAACCCGACCTTCAGACCGGCATCGCGAAGCTCCCTGTTTGCACGGACCGTCTCGGCAACGGTATGCCCGCGACGGATGTTCGTCAGGACCCGGTCAGAGAGATGCTGGACCCCGATTTCGACCTTGGTCACGCCGAGGTCGAGCATCCTGTCTATCCCGGACCTGGTGACGCAGTCCGGACGGGTCTCGAAGGTCAGGCCAACGCAACGGACAGCCGAGGTCTCGTTCCTGGCGGCCTCCACTTCCGGATCGTATCCCGGTGTCGCGGTGAGCGATCCATGATCGTTCATAGCAGCGAGACAGCGACCGACAAACCAGGCCTGGTACCCGGCCTCTCGGGCCGTGATGGTCCCTCCCATCACGATAAGTTCTGCCTTGTCGACAGGGTGACCCAGAGTGACATAGTGATCGAGCCGTGCTCCAGTCTGGGCATACGGGTCGTAGTCATGTTCCCGGGCCCGGCGCGCGGCAGGCTCCTCACCCGTGTACGACTGGGGCGAACCGAACGGGTGATCGGGACCACCGGGACAGGGAAGACAGCGCCCGTGGGGGCAGGGGGCCGGCGAGGTCATCACTGCGACGGGGGCTACCCCCGAAAGGGTCCGCGTCGGCTTCACGAGCAACCGCTTTCGAACAGTCGCATAATCGCCGGGAGACGCAGCCGCGAGGATGTCCGAGTTTCGGGGAACCGACGATAGCCTGTACTCTCGGGCGATGCGCCGTTTCAGGGTCTGGACATCCGTTCTGTTATCCCGGGCGATCAGTGAGGCGAGCTGACGAAGAAAAGAGGAGTCCTGCATTTTCCTACTGCTCGACCGATGCGATCGCGATACGAGAGCGGCCGTCCTGGCCTACGACTTCTGGGCCCTCATCCGGCCCACGATCTCCTCCCCCAGAACAAGCAGCGCTTCTTTGTGAGAGTTTTTGTTCTTGTGGATATGCACAGGCGAGACATGAAGGCCGACATACCGACTCAGGTCGATCGAGTCACCGGAAGCGGCCTCGTAATACTTCTTGATATGCACCATCAGCATGTGCAGATGAAGTAGCTCCTCCTTTTGCACCGGACCACCTTTCAACAGAGTGTAATATTTTCTCATATAGAGAAATAATTATTGGTGGTAAGAATATTGACGCCTGAACGTGCCCGGGGCTGTCTTCTCGGCCTTGCCATCGGGGATGCAATGGGTGCGCCGTTCGAGGGTGGCGGACGGCCCTACCGGTGGGTGAGGAGGATGACGCCGGAAGGGCCGATCCGGCGCAGGGCTGGAGAGGTTACCGACGACACCCTCCAGGCGATGGCCGTCGCCCGCTCCCTCGTCGTCTGCCGTGGATACTCCGGTCCCGATCTCGCCCGTCGGCTCCTGGAAGGATTCCGAACGCACCCCGAGTTCTACGGTCCGACCTCGAGCCGGGTCTTTTCGCTGATCGAGGCGGGTATCGAGCCGCAGGAGGCAGCGATGCTGGCAGGGGCCGAGAGGGGTGGGAGCCGAACGAACGGGCCGGTGATGCGTGGGGCGCCGATCGGGGTAGTGTACCGGGGTCTCGAGGTGGAGGAGATCTCGGCAGCTGCGGCCCACCTCACGCACGATGATCCGGTGACCGGCGCGGCATCGGGATTCGTCAACCGCATGGTGAGCGAACTCTGCAGAGGCCGGGTAAGAGAGGGCGCGTTCATGGCGGCCGTTGGTGGCTGCCGTGACCAGGAAACTCTCGCGGCGATGGCGGCGTGGTGGCGGCGCCCACCCGTTCCGTCGCTCGACGCGATCGACCTCGCCCACGCGGCGGTTACAGTCTTCATGACCACCGGGTCGTTCGAGGAATCGATCCTCTCTGCCGTGAACATGGGTGGGGACAGCGATACACTGGGAGCCGTCGTCGGGGCTCTTGCCGGGGCTACCTATGGTGACGCGGCAATCCCCCGGGAATGGCTTGTCCGCGTCGCTGAACGAAAAGAACTGATCGTGCTGGCCGATGGATTGGTGAACGTCGCGCGTTAACTGACCGGGCGGAGTTCGACGAGCTTCAGGGATCTCCCCCGTTCGCACGGGGCGGGGGGATTGCCAAGAACCTCTCCGACCAGGTACCGCTCCCCGTCGATGATCCCGTCGGGTCGACAGAGATCGTACGCCTTGCAGTCGGTCCGTGAGCAGGAGCAGTCGAAGAGGATCCGGGAGTTGACGATCGCCATATCCGCCCCAATCAGGGCAACCACGGGGGACTCCGTGCACTCGATTGCCGTCGCCCCTTCGAGGTGGACGGGGCAGTCGTGCCTGGTGTTCCGAACCGAGAGAATCCTGTACTTGCGCCCGATCCTCAGGTTGTTGCAGGCCTTGCGGACCTTGCACTGATCGCAGGCGGCGAGGGGGCCCTGGTACACGAACTCGAGGCCGGGCCGGGCCAGGGTCGTCCCGATCAGGGTGATCTTGGATCTCTCTCCTACCATGCGGCACCTATTCCTGGTAGAGCATCCGGACAAGAACATGGGCGGACTCGTCCGTCAGCCCGCCGTCAAGTATAGTAAAGCGCTCGGGGCGGATAGTCTTTGCCGTCATGAGGGCTTCGACAGCGACCTCGTCCTCGATTCCGAGCTCGGCGGGCGTGGTCGGGGCACCGATTCGCCGGAGGGCGTCCCGTATCGATCGCCAGTCGCCGCCATGGAGGTACATCGTCACGATCGCCCCGACTCCGCAGGCCTCCCCGTGGAGGGCGCATCCTGGCGCGAGACGCTCGAGCGCGTGGGCGAACTTGTGTTCACCACCCGATCCGGGCCGGGATGAACCCGCGATCGCCATGGCCACCCCGGAAGAGAAGAGGGCTTTCACCACCATCCAGGCCGAGGTCTCCTGGTGAGGACGAATGGCGTCGGCATTCGCCATCAGGATCTCTGCAGTCATCAATGAGAGCGTGGCCGCGTACTCGCTGATCGGTTCCGAGCGGAGCCGGTGCGAGAGCTGCCAGTCGAGAACAGCGGTCGAGTTCGCGATGATGTCGGCACACCCCGATGCGAGGAGTCGATGCGGGGCTGCGGCGATCAGTCCGGTGTCCGCCACGACCGCAATCGGCGGGTGGGCCAGTAACGACACCGCGCCGCCAGGCTCGGCGACGGAGGCGCGCGCCGAAGCGATCCCGTCGTGCGACGCCGCAGTGGGTACCGACACGAACTGCCGTCCGGTATTGTAGCTCGCAATCTTCGCCGTATCGATCACACGTCCACCTCCGACCGCAACGAACAGGTCGACATCAGACTCGCGGGCCACCTCCTCGGTCCTCCGGCATTCGTGAGGGTTGCATCCGTCGACCAGGTGGACCGATACGCTGTATTCCGGCGAGAGCAATCCGCGCACCCGCTCCCCGGCGACCGTCATCGTCGTTCTTCCCGAAACGAGCAGGATCCGTTTTCCGGCGCAAACATCGGCGCAGACGGCGGGGAGTTGCTCGAGGACTGAGTGGCCAATCACCACATCCCGCGGGAGCTGGATCCACTTCGATTTATCGAATCCCTCGTTGCGGAGTACGTTTATGTCGTCTGCGCTCATTGAGATCAGGAATGATCAGGGAGTTCATCTACAAATATTACATTGATCCCATCGCGAACGGCGAGGCGTACACCCTCGTCGATACCCTGACATACGCCCTCATCCTTGTTATCGCGGTCTTCCTGATCTATCGCTGGATGCAGCATGCGGGTATCACCTTCGACAGGCGGCTCGTTCTGGCATCCCTGCCGTGGGTCGTCTTCGGTGGGCTCGCCCGCGTGATCGAGGATACGGGGATGTTATCGGCCCCTTGGCGCTACCTGCTGATCACCCCCCTGATCTTCTTCGTGATCTTCTTCCTGGCGGTGGTGACACTCTACCTCTGTCACCGCTATCTCGGCGAGGAGCGGGGCTTCCGTGCATACGGTTGGACCGGCATCCTCACCTCCTGTATCGCACTTCTCATCCTCCTGTGGTTCGGGATCACATCGACCCATTTGGCGGTCGATATCCCGGTGATAATCCTCGGGATCGCAGCACTCTCGAGCCTGGCGCTCTGGGTCCTCCTCCGCTACGTGTTCCGCTGGGAGTTCGTCGTGGACCGCCTGTACCAGGTGCTGATCGCCGGGCACATGCTGGACGCCTCGGCAACCTCGTACGGGATCGACCTTCATCCACTCGGGTACGTCGAACAGCACGTGGTGGGCTCGCACCTGATCGAAATGACCGGGACGGGATTCGCGATGTTCCCGCTCAAGCTCCTGGTGCTGATTCCCGGAATCTACGTCCTCGAACTGTACCGACGCGAGGAGTCCGCCACCTCGTTCTGGCACCTGATCGTGCTGGCGATGATCGTCGTCGGCCTCGCCCCGGGTGTCCGCGACATGGTGCGAATGATGCTCTATGTTTAACGGTTGACGGACGGACAATGGGGGAAAGGGGCTCATTATGGGCTCTTTTTACTCGAGTCAAACTTCGGCCCTGGCCGGGCTCCATTCTTACCTGAGAAATGCAGGAGAACGGCCGGAAAACGGGCCGTTCTCGCAGTCGCGGTGACGGTCAGGACTGGTCGCCGTTGCCAGCCGAACGTCACGTCCGCTCGCGAGCCACGTTCAGAGCAGTGCGAATAATGGCTATTGCCGTTGCGCCGTCTATTTCGCGGTCACGCTCGAGCGCGTCGGCGAGCGCGCCGATCGCCTGCCAGTGCGCCGGCTCGGTGACCTGTAAGAGTGCCTGCTGTTGCATGGCTCGGATGTATGCTTCACGCTCTGACACATTGGGAAAGAGACCTAAGACAATTTCCCACGGCCATTCATCGTCGCTCTGTCCTTCCAGGCACTCGAGAAACTGCCGACTAGTATACTTCGACGCTGCCGCCGGGCCGGCATACCACGCGATGATATGCGCGTCGATAATGCGATCGTAGTCGGCCGGATCGGTCTCACAATCGGCGCCCTCGGCGATCCGGGTCACCTGGCCGATCGCTTCGGGCGCTGTGCGGCATCGGCCATTTGATTCATCGTCAGGCACGATGGACACAGCCGTGAACGGGATGCCGAAGTGGTAATGGGCGAACGCATGGCCGGCCTCGTGGACGGCGACGGCTCGATCGGTCTTAGTCATTCATCGCCGGCGCCGGGCCACGAGCCGGGCCGCTGCCGCGCCTGCATATCCACTGCCACGAACAGGGCCACGACCACGGCGAGCAGAACGAACCGCGTAAAAATTCCGATTGCATAGTGCCAGTAGAAGTGAGACCAGAGCTCGACCACCGCGACCGCGCCGACGAGCGCGCCGACTAGGATCGCGATCGAAACCCACTGAAGTCGGCGAGCTGTCGTGCCTTCCATGTCAGAGAATAGGAGATGATGGTTATGGCAGTGTCGATCCGTTCACGGCCACGGTCCATTCCCAATCGTCCCGAACATCGATTTTCAATTTAGAGGTGTGAGGCCTAGGGTTTGCATCGCTTCATAGGTCTTACCATCTGGGGTGGTGGCCTTTGCATAAACCGCTGGGTAATACCCTTCACTCTGATATTGAGAGGGAATCGGCGTGTCCTCGAAAGGCACACGGAATCTGTAGAACGTGCTGTTCATTATTCCACTCGCCTCGTACACACGTTGAACCTGCCGCCGTTCTAATGTCGTTGGGCTAACCGGTTCAGTCATCCATATCTCGATGCTGACAGGGACATCCGGACCGACATCCCAATAGACACAATTGTGCTGGGTATCTCTGAAATAAAGGGTGATTTCATTTCCGTCATACTTAATGTCGGCGTCCCATGTATCCTGAACCGGCGAAACGACTAGCTCTGTTACTGAAGATAACACGGCGGTGTTGGTCGTGGTAGTGATAACCGTGGTTCGCGTCGGAATCGTGCTCGGTGAAGTTGAAAATATGGAAGTCGTTTGCTCATTTGCCGTTGCTCTAGGTGGAATTGTACTCGGCGACGATGACGATGATGTGCTAGAACATCCAGCAACTAGGATTGCGAAGACAATGAAAGTCAAGGCAATGATCGATATTCTGTCCATGTTCTAATCCTGAGTAATCCTAAATGAAATAGCTACCGATAGGTCTTTACGGATTATTACCCATCCGTATTCGTCTTTGAACTCGACGGCCGGCGCCGCCACGACCGCCGCCAGGGTACCGGCGGTTGCATTTGGGTGAGTATGTTTGGCGATACAATCACAGAAATGAGAGCGACAAAATGAGATTGATACACATCCTTGAACTATGAGGGAGGGAGGTTGGTGGCTCGATCGCCACCATAACCTTCATTTTTAATACCCAACAGCTTGCACACCGTATGCTGCTTGTTGTGGTGTGAAACCTTCGTATTCGAGTTGTTTAATTAATCCATCTCGTGAAAAAGACGAATAGTCTAAGTAAGATTTTGCTTTTTTTGCGGCTTGCTCATTCCAGTCAGCACCAGATTGATCTACCCCATATACAGCTTCCTGGTGTGTGAATTTTTCGTATTCGAGTTGTTTAATTAATCCATCTCGTGAAAAAGACGAATACGCCAAGTAGGATAATGCTTTTTTTGCTGCGTTCCTCTCACCCACTGATGCCGAATCTTGCTTTAAGGTTTGTGCCGGCGTCGATACAGTCTTCGCAGGTGCTGGAGTTGATACTGTAGTAGCGGGTGCGGGAGTTGATACTGTAGTAGCAGGTGCGGGAGTCGCGGCCGAGCCTACGGACGCCGCTGTGTTGTCTGAAGTCGAACCACAGCACCCAGCTGCGACGAGGACGAGTGCGAGGCTGAATAACAGGACTAGAGATAGGGATCTCATAGTTTAGGATTGTTTGAACTTACGTTAGGTGTTACGGTTTGACTTTTCCATCGCCAAAAAAAAGGGTGCAATGTCGGCATCGGTCGCGGTCGCGCCGGCCGTGTCGGTCACGGGGAAGAGTGGCGCCACCTCGTCAGAGAGCGCGCCCATCACAAGATCGTACGCGAAGACCTGATCCGTGGTCGCCACGAACTCGCACAGGTATTCCTGGCGGAACCACCAATCGCCCATACCCCGCCGCTCTTCCTCGAGGAACGCCGGCGCGATGCGCGGGCACGAGGTCGCCGGGATCTCGACGCGCTCCCACTCGCCGCCGCCGTCCTGCCATGCCTCGAAGAAGTGACCGCGTTTGCCGAATGGGGTAGACATGAGAATGAGCCGGCCGCCGGACACGGCGAGCATTGGCCGCACCGCGAAATAGAGCGCGTCATCGACCCGAGCCGCCTCGTCTTCGATGATCAGGGCCGCGCCGCTGAATCCCCGGATGGTGCCTTCGGTGCCCGGAAGGCTCACGATCCGCGATTCGTTCTCGAGCGCGAGAGAGAGCCGGTTCGATTCGGTCAGGCTCGGCTCGTGCTCGAGCGTACGAAGGTGCGCCACCACCTTTCTGAAGAGCTCGCTTGACTGCCGGAGCGACGGCGAGACGAGCAGGACGAGCGAACCGGGATGGTAGATCGCCTGATGCAGCGCGAGCGCCGCCGCCGTGGTCGATTTGCCCGACTGCCGCGAGCAGTTCAGGAGCAGGCGCCGCCCGCCCGACTGCAGGACCGTGACCTGCCACGGGTCCGGGTCGAAGCCGAGCGCGTCGCGTGCGAACGCCGCCGGGTCGAGGGCGTGCACGAGGTCGTCGCCGATCATGCGCCGCGCCTCCCGATCGCCTCGACGAGCCGCGCCCGCGCGTCGGGGAATGGCTCGAGCGTCTGCAGGATCACGGTCCTGAGCTCGACCCATTCGGGCGCCATGATCAGGTTGATGGTCGGCGCCGTCTGCAGCTCGCCGTGCACCTCGAGCAGGAGCTTGGCAGTCTCTCGGGCTTCCCGGATCGCCGCGAGCTTCGTACGAAGGTCGCCGCCCTTTTCGGCCTGGCTAATGGTCGTGATTGCCGACTGCATGAGGTTGTGCACGGTCGAGAGCAGCCGGTCGGCTTCGGCCACCTCGTCGGCCTCGTGCGCCTTCGCCACGGCCGGCGCGATGTGCGCCTTGTGCCGGTGAAGCGCGGTCGACGATACGGAATACTGTTCCGCTATGTTCCGCAACGTTCCGCCGGTGACGAGCGCCCGGTCGATCGCGTCGCGGTCGCCGTGGATGCAGACGCTACAGGGTTGCGGCATGATTACCAGTCCCGCCGGCCGACAACGGCATAGTGGCGCCGCTCGCGACCAGCTGACCACACCGCGAGTCCGACGGCGAAGACGAGATCGTCGTGATCGGACTCGCGCCATGCGCCGTATGAGTCATGGCCCGTATCCGAGATCGTCACCTTGTAATTGGTCAGCTCCCGGATCAGCGTCTCGGCTTCCGGCAGCGCCCGCGCGATCCTCAGCCGGCCTTGCTGCAGCGCCACTTGAACGCCGGTGACAAGCTCGCGCTTCGGGATCTTCCAGTTCGTGCCTTCGTTGGTCGCCGTGTCGCCGCCCGTGACCGTGACGGCGATCGGCCTGAGCCCTGCCGTTCTGAGCAGGTCCACGACCGGCCGGCCGACGCCGGTGGCGTCGACGGCGAGCCGCGCGCCATCGGGTAAACGCGACACGATGCCGGCCACGGCCTCGACGATCGCCGGGTACGTCGTGCCGAGCGGATACCGCTGCAGGTGCCGGACGTTCAACGGCGCGCCCGTGTCGCCGTGTTCGCCGGTCTTCTCGACGATCGCGATCGCCGTGTAGTCGCTCGCCTGTCCGAGGTCGAGCCCGATGTGGTATGCCATCAGAACATCCTCGGAATCCGACCGCAACCGGGATAGCAGTCGCCCATCATCGGGATCTCCGTCGGCCGCCGCCCGCCGAGCGGGTCGTTCGGCACCACGCAGCCGCCGAGCCGTTCGGCCGACCAGACCGCGAGCGCCACGGCGAGCACGAGATCGTCATGGTCGGACTCGCGCCAACTCGCGTACGAGTCGTGCGCCGTCTTCGGGTCGATCGTGACCTTGAAGTTCAACAGCTCGCGCGTCAGCGTCGCCGCGTCCGGTAACCCTCGAGCGATCTTGAGCCGGCCAGTCTGGAGCGGGACCGCGACGGCGCCGACGAGATCGCGCTTGGGCACCCTCCAGTCCCGGCCATCGTGCGTCGCCGTGTCACCGCCGGTGATGGTGACGGCATCGAACCGGAGCCCGCGCGCCCTGAGCAGGTCCACGACCGGACGGCCGACGCCCGTGGCGTCGACCGCGAGCTCGGGGTATTCGGGTAGACGGGACATGAGCCCTTCCACCGCGCCGACTATCTCGGGGTAGACTGTGCCGAGCGAGAACCGCTGCAGGTGGCGCACCTTCAGCGCGTCCGGCGTCCACTCGACCACGGCGAGCGCGGTATAGTCCGCCGCCTGTCCGAGGTCGAGCCCGACATGATACGAGCTCATGCCGGCACCTCGTCGCCGTCGGGCACGGGCCGTGCCGATTCGATGGTGTCGGCGTCGACGCTCATGATCACCGGGTTAGTGTTCGGCGCCGGGCGTGTACCAGGGAGAGCGGCATTGGCGGTACTGGCGGTACTCGTGGCGCCGTCGCCGTGATCAGTACCGCCCGTACCGCCGTTGCCGCCAGCCTGGGTACACGCCTTCAGCGTCGTAAAGTGGTGGCCCTGCAGAACGTGCGGGCACTCGAGCTCCGGTTGCCCGTTCTCGTCCGCCTCGAGCGTCGCCTGCCCCTCGCCGGGATCGGCCGGCTCTTCGAAATAGTAGCGCGAGACCATCTCGCGCCACGTCTTTTCATCGGGCACGGTCGCCTTGAGAACCGTCCGCGTCTTCTTCTGAATGGCGCCCTGCTCGCCCTCGTCGGCGTCGGCCACGTCTTCGAAGGTGATCTTCGTATCCGTGGTCTTGAAGCCGATCCTTCGAAGGGCACCGCTCACAGCCTGTGTCTTGGTGCCGAGCAGGGCCGCGACCATGCGCGGCTCGACGGCCTGCAGCGCGCCGTCTCTCCGGTAGTACTTGGCGAACTTCGGATCGTTCCGCACGTCTTCGGCGCCGTCGGCGAGCTTCACCGCGAGATTGAAACAGAGCCCGTCGAACGATGCCGCGCGCTCGCGCCGGATCTCGATCTGCCGTTCCTTCAGGTAGGCCAGTATCCGCGCCTCGCCGTCGGGGAAGAGCTGCAGGACAAGCGACAACGGCCGGATCATCTGTTTAAGCCGGGGTTCAACCTCGACCCCGGACAGGTCGATCATCCGCGCTCCGTCCACGCAGGGCCACCGCTCGAGCATGAACCGCGCGATATGCGCCCGGAGCATCCGCACGGCTTCGAAGTACGGCGCGTCGAGCTCGACGGGAATATCCGACCGTTGCGTCTCGCGCGGTGAGAACGACAGCACGCGCCCTTCGGTCGCCACGTCGCCGAACGGCTCGCGCATGGCGATCACCTTCGGGCCGAACGGGTCGAAGTACTCCTGTCGGGCCGGGTCGTTCTTGTTGGTCATGATGTAGAACTGGCCGGCCTCGAAACCGAGATTGAGATACTTGATCATCGGGTTGTCGGCGCCGCCCTGCAGGTCCGACTCGTCGATCCGAAGCGTGCCGGGCCACTTCTCGTGGTAGCGCATGATCCCACTCGTCGTGCTCGAGCCACCGGCCGCGACAGGGTAGAAGCACAGGTCCGAGACTGTGCGAAGAAACCGGCTCTTCCCCTTCCCGGTGTCGGCCAGAAACCGAAGATACGGCGCCGTCGTGCACTTCCGATAGAGCCACGAATACAGGATGTAGTACACGAACAGCTCGCGGTCCCGTGGAGGTGCATCGACATACCGCGACAGGTGGCGATCAATACCGGTGTACAGCGTCGCCGGTTCGAGCCCGAGCGCGTCGGCCATCGCCTCGCGGCTCGGGATGCCGACGATCGGCACCACCTCGCCCGAATCGGGGTGGCGGTCAAGTTGTCGCGGCACGATGGCGATCCCGTCCGCGCCTGTCACCGTGGCGGAGAACGCAAGCGCGCCGGCCTCGTCGAGATGGGCAAACCAGTACCGGCCGCTTTCATCGCCCACGTCGAGGTAGAGCCGGCCGTCGAGCTCGAAATAGGGAAGGGTCTTCTTCGGTGGCTCGTCGCCGTCGCCCTTTCTGGCCCGAGCCTTCTTCGGCGGCTCGACGAGCGCCCGGATCGCCCGCCATCCCTTCCCTTTCGCGGTGGCGTCCTGGCACGACCTGTGCTTACAGGTCGCGTAGATCGTGCCGTTGTCCCACTGGCCGATCCGGGCTCCGTCGGCGTGCGCCTGATCCGTCGAGAACGGGCACCGCTCGAACTCGCCGAAAACCCGGTGTTGGCTCGCCGGCTTCTCGCGCACGGCAAAACCCTTCTCTGCCAGCGCCTCGCCGTACTGCTCGAGCCACGCCCGGAGGTCGATCCCGGTCCCGGCCGCCGTGTCAGCCGTCGCGGCCCTGGCAGGCACCGCCGCGCCACTCGCGGTCATGGTGCCGGCCTCGCGGGCCTCGTCGGCGAGCGCCTGCAGGAGCGCGTCGGGCACGGGCTCGAGCGCGTCGGGCACGGCGACGAGCGCCGCGCGCCGGTGCGGTCGGTCGGTCGTGTGGCTTCCCTTGCGCACCACCGTGCCGTAGAGCTTGCTGATCCGCGAGGCGTTGAAGACGGTCGTATCAACGGTCGCGCCGGCCTCGTCGTATCGCGCCGCGAGCGCCTGCAGGCACCGCCGGATCAGGCCCGTGGCGTCGGGGTTGTTCGGCAGGTCCACGCAGAAGAGCAGGTGCGCGCCGTTGCCGCTGTCGGCCACGACCGGCGCGGGCCACCCCTCGCCGCCGAGCGCGACGGCGATCCTGTCGGCGAGCGCGACGGCGTGAGCCTTCTCCGCGTCCGTGGATGAGATGCCCGACACGCCTTCGGGGTGGCTCACATCGATGTCGACGAGCAGCCACCGGCGCCGGGCGATCGCGGGATCGCCCGTGGCGGATGCCCGTGGCGGCAGTCGCTCGAGCCGGTCGTGTCGCTTCGCATGGAGCGCGGGATCGACCGGGTTCAACGTGACGTAAATGCCGTCTTTGTCGCCGGCCGCGTCGTGCTTCTCTACCTGATCGGCGCATAGGGCCGGGTCGGCGAAGTAGCCCGACCACGTAGACCCATCGTGCCCGAACATCCGCACCTCGAATACGTCGCCCGGCGCGACGAGCACGGCGAGCGCGTCGCGTATCTCGTCGGCGGTCACTCGTCCACCACCTCGACGCCACAGGAGACGGCCAGGTCCGCCATGATGCGCGAGAGCAGGTCGCCGCGTCGCCGCCCGACAACCGCCGCCCGCTCGCCGATGCCGTCGGCGAAGGTCCGCACCTCGTCGGCGAGCCGGTCGTGTTCTGCCGCCACGGCCTCGTACTCGTCGCGGAACCGCGACAGGTCGACGGTGCGGTACAGCTCGCCGGCCTCGTCCCGGAGCCGGCGCCGGGCCTCGCGCTCGGCCGCGCGGTCGAGCTCGCGGTATGAGTGTCGGGAGAGCGCCCGGCCGAGCAGGTCGAGCAGGGCTGATTCGTCGAGCGCGTCGAGCTCGACGCACGAGCGTCCGCCGCTCTCGTCGACGAACCGATCGATCTGCGTCTGGGTGTAGCCCTTCGAGCTCGGATCGAACGCCGGTGGCAGATCATACCGGTCTACCTGATCCCGCGTCAGGGCCACGCGCTCGAGCAGGTGATCGGGTCTCGGGTAGACCTGATCGATCCGGCGCATGAACGCCGGCGCCATGCTCCACCCGCCACAGTCGAGATCGGATATATAGAGCAGCGCGATCGGCTTGTCTTCGGCCCGTGCCCGCTCTACCACGTCGTGAACGCGGGTCAGGCTGAACTGGCCGGAGAAGACGAGCAGGTCAGCGCCGTGGCCCTGGCAGAGCGCTTCGAGCGGGCCGCGGCTCGTCGCCTTCTCGATGGCGACCACGATCCGCCGTGGCTGATGCGCGAACGCCGGCACCGCGTCGACGTGCGGGTAAAACTCGATGCCCTCGACGAACTCGCGCCAGGTCGGCATCTCGCCGACCGTCTGCAGGTCGGGCAACGCGCCCGCGCCCGGCAGGACCGGCTCGATCCACCCGTCGAAGTCCGACCGCGCCGGCATGAACCGCGCGCCGTCGTTCTTCTCGTCGACGATGCTCGAGAACGGGATCAGCTCGCGAACCCGAGCGTCGGCGATGAGTTGCACGAGCCGGTTGTAGTCGGCCAAGGCGTTTTCATAGAGCCGGACGCCGCCGCCCTTCGTCGGGATCATGCGGTCGGCCTCGGGTTGTGAGACGATGTTGTAATGCAGCCGGCGAACGCCAACCGCGTCGGCGCCCTTCTCGCGAAGGTAGCGGTACAGGTGCGACACGGCGAAGTCGATTTGCCGCACTAGAACCACCTGCCGAAAGTATAATTTCCACTGGAAACAGAGATGATCATGCCCTAGATACCTCTTTTTCTCAGTGGTCCTCTGCCACCGGCGTCTGCCGCCGGGATCGACAGGAGCACGCCGGGACGCCGGCGACGTTGTCGCGATTGTCGGGATCGTGGTAATCCCGGTCGCGACATGCGCCGCCACAGTCCGCGCACGTCTGCAGGTTGCGAAACGCGAACCGTCGCGCGGTCATGGCGTCGCCTCGTCTCTGACCAAAATCCAAGTGCCTTCGGCGATCAGCCGCCGCGCAAACTCCCGCTCGAGCGGCCCGAGCTGTTCGAGCGCGTCCCGATGGATTTGGAAACCGGGTATGATCCGTGCGGTGGGGTTATGCTCCGGCGAGTCTAACATGGATCTACCTCCTCTTTGCAGGGTGGTGTCCTGGTTGCGGGTTCTGGTTGCCGCCTGCTTCCCGCTTCCATGTCTTCGATTCTAGCAACAAGTGCCCGCTCGAGCGTCGCCGAGAAGGGGATTTGGTGACGGAGCGCCTGTTGCTTCAGGTCCGCGGGAATCGACACGGTGATCGATGATCGGATCACCGGGATTCCATCAGTGCATGCGTGCATGCGATTATAATATGGATCCCATTCATTTTTATAGATAAAAGTGACAGACGAGATTACCTTTTGTCAGTAACTATCAAGAAGCGAAGAAAATGCCCTATTCTCGTCTTCGAACTTCGTATGTAGGTTATTTGCTCGCAGGTAACTGACCGCTAGGTTCTTTTCGAACGCCAAACGCACAAGAATTGTCAGAATCTCCGGCATGAATTGCTCGAGTTTATACATATCGGTGCGGTGCTCGTAAAAGTCGGGATTCACTTTATAGTAGACATTCGGCTTGTTGTTCTTAGGATTTTTTGGGTTTGGCCTGATGTGCTCGACTCGTTCGAGGATTCCAATCTCACAGAGTCGGTGTAATTTGCGGATAAACTGCCGCTCATCGAATATCTGCTCTTTATCGACAATCTCCTGTTTGATCAGTGAGTATTGAAGGGGTAAGGTCGTGAAGAGCGACCAAAGACCAAACCAGCGGACAAATTTTTCCATCTTATTTTGAGTATTGAAGTGGTTACGATATCCAACGGCCCGATCGATATGCCGTGGCGTCGTCACTGTGACCTTGGCGAATATTGCGTGCAGGTGTACTATCTCGTTCATGAAATTGTCATACACGGACGCAAAGTGTTCCTCTCCGCTGGCTGGTGCGCCGTTTTTATATAATTGATGAAACGCCCGGAGGTAAGGATCCACAACAGTCAAAAGCTGACCCTTGAAGTCATTAGCGTTGGCAGGCGGGGGATCGGGCACGGATTTTTCGAAAGGATCCCTCGTGACTTCTGGAAAGTCTTTACTCGCGATCTCGATCAGCCGCTCGCATGTTTCCATATCCATGTCAATACCTCTCAGTGCGACAATTGATGTACCGCCCGTACCGGCCGTACCGGTCGCGCTGGTACACACGCCTTGAAAGTAATGGGAACATCAGCCCGCCCTGGCCTGAGCCCGCTGCATCATGTCTTCGAACTCGGCACGGAACCGGGGATCGCTCCATATCTGTTCGGTGGCGCTCTTCCGCTCGTCAAAGTGTAACTCTACCTGACGTAGCTTCTGCTCGAGCGCTTCGTTTCGCGCTTCCAGGTCGGCTACCTTACGCACGAGATCGCCGCCGCCACCCTGGCTGACCGTGATAACGTACACGTTGGCCATGTATGCCGCCGCCAGATCCTTCTCCGAGAGCCGGACATAGGCGCCCGTCAGGTATCCCTGGTGCCCCATCAGGACTTCGGCCACGTCGACGCCCGCCGCCGCGCCGAAGTAGGTTCTAAAGTATTTCCTGAGCCCGTGCGGGTGGATCGTCGCCCGCCCGGTCTCTTCGCACCGCTCGTACAGGTCGGCCTTCCTGAGAGCGTTTCGCCAGTTCTTGAGAAACGACGTTTCGGCGAACGGGAAAAGGCGATCGTCGGTCGTCTTCTCTTCGCCATGCTTGGTTGCACGAAGTGGTTCTGTTCGCGCCCGCGCCGTCCTCAGGTACTCCTCCCGGACCTGCAGCCACAGCCGAACCGCGCCAACGGCTTCCGGGGTGAGATACGAGAACCGCGCCTTCTTCGTCTTGGTTGTCTCGCGCCGGAAGTCGACGCGCGCCGGGGTGGCGTCGAGGTCTACATCCCGGTCCCGAAGCTGCAGAACCTCGTCGGCCCGGCCGCCGGTCGCGAGCATCACGTAGGCCACGGCCTGATACGGTGTCCGCATGTAGGGAAGGAACGCCCGCAGGTGATCCATCGTGATCGCCTGCTCTTTTGCCACGGTCGCGGCTTTCGGCAGGCGCTTTCGGATCACCTTGTCTTCCAGGCGCGAGAGCTCGATCCCGTTCGCCTCGAAGAACCCAGCCACCGCCGCGCGCGCGCTGTGCACCGTGGACGGCGCGAACCCTTCCCGGTTCATCTGCCCGATGAAGTCGACGAGATCATCCGCCGCCGAGCGATCGCCGTTCCGAAGAAGTGAAAGGTATTCGACGCCGAGCGCGTCCCACGCCGCGATCACCTCGTCGTCATTGCGCGACCACTCGTCGCGCGGGCGCTTGAGCTGCGCGTCTGGATATTCGAGATATTGAAAAAACTTCTTCAACCCGCCTACGTAATTCTTCCGGGTATGCTCCGTCTTCAGGTTCCGAAGGAACTTCGAAACCGGGTCGATCCCGACTCCGTTTCGGGTGGTTGCCGCCAACACCATGAGAGTCTATGGGACGCTGAAGAGTATATAAATTTCGGCCATTGTCCGTCCGTTGACGTGGGGTTAATGCTCTATGTTTGACGGGCGACTCTCGCGCTCGACCCTCTTCGCGACCCTGGTCTTCGCGTTCGCGCTCTTCGGCGGCATCCTGGCCGTCCGTGAGGACCCGGCCCTGGGAACCGAGATGGTGGCCGCCTTTCAGGAACAGGTCTCGGGTGGGTTCCCCTCGGACTCCGGCGTTATGCTCTTCCTGACCATCCTGATCAACAACCTGGTCGCCTGTATCGCGCTCTTTATCGGTGGCGCGACATTCGGACTCCTCCCCCTGCTCGTGCTCGCCATGAACGGTCTTGTGATCGGTGGGATCTTCGAGACGATCCGGCCGGACAGGGGGATCATTTTCGTCCTGGCTGCGTTGCTGCCTCACGGCCTGCTGGAGATCCCTTCTGTGATCCTCTCAGCCGGCCTCGGTCTCCTGCTCGGGGAGGGGCTGATCAGGGAGCTCGTCCTGAACGACGTCGATGTGGCCGGCGTGGCAGGGGGATACGGCCGTTTCTTCGTTAGGATCGTTGTCCCCCTCATCACCGCGGCAGCCGCGGTCGAGGCGTTTATTACGCCCCATCTCCTACAGTTGATGTCATAGAGGTTCGTATCTGATGGATGACGACACCGGGACCATCCCCCGACAGGCTGACTTCTCCGCATGGTATAACGAGGTGCTCTGGCGAGCTGAGATCATGGACGTCCGTTACCCGGTCAAAGGGCTCTACGTCTGGTTCCCGTATGGGTTCGGGATCCGGAAGAGGGTCTACGGCATCCTGCGCGAGCTGCTCGACCGGGACCACGAGGAGACGCTCTTTCCTTTACTCATCCCGGAGCACGAGTTCATGAAGGAGGCCGAGCACATCAAGGGATTCGAGGACGAGGTATACTGGGTCACCCACGGGGGACTCTCCCCCCTTGACATGAAGCTCGCCCTCAGGCCGACGAGCGAGACGGCGATCTATCCGATGTACTCGCTCTGGGTGCGGTCACACGCCGACCTGCCTCTGAAACTCTACCAGGTCGTCAACACCTTCCGATACGAGACCAAGCACACCCGTCCGCTGATCCGGCTGCGCGAGATCACCTCGTTCAAGGAGGCTCACACCGTGCACGAGACCTGGGAGGACGCGGCGGCCCAGGTGGAGGACGCCGTTGCCCGGTACAGGGAATTCTATGATCGCCTCGGGATCCCTGTTCTCGTCTCACGACGACCGGACTGGGACAAGTTCCCCGGCGCCGATTATACGATCGCGGTCGACTGCGTGATGCCCGACGGCCGGACCCTCCAGATCGGAACGGTCCATCACCTGGGCGACCACTTCTCCAGAACCTTCTCGATCTCGTACGAGGACCGCGAGGGGGAACAGCGACTCGCGCACCAGACCTGCTACGGCATCTCCGAACGGTGCATGGCCGCCCTGATCGCCGTCCACGGCGACGACCGGGGGCTGGTGCTGCCGCCGGAGGTCGCACCTGTGCAGGTGGTCGTGGTGCCGATCATCGTCGGGAAGCGGGGCGATGAAGTGCTCGAGGCGTCCCGTCAGCTCACCGACGACCTCGCGGCGGCAGGAATCCGGGTGAAACTCGACGACCGGGATCTCCGTCCCGGCGCGAAGTACTACCACTGGGAGCTGCGGGGGGTGCCCGTTCGGCTCGAGCTGGGTCCCCGTGACCTCGACAGCAACGTCTCCACGGGCGTGCTGAGGACAGGGGGGGTAAAGAGGGCCGTTCCGCTTTCCGAAGCCCCCCGGAGTGTCCGGGAGCTCCTGGAAGAAGTCGCTCGTGACCTCCGGGCATCGGCCGACGCCCGCCTCGCCGGAGCAGTGGCCTCGGCATCGTCCATGAACGACCTCGCCCAGGTCCTCGAAAGGGGCGTCGCGATAGTGAACTGGTGCGGCGGACAGCCCTGCGCCGACCGGATCGAGGAGGTTACAGGGGGGGCAGTCCTGGGAGTGGAGATCAGGTCTGACCTGGTCACCCAGGACGAAGGGGTCTGCATCGCCTGCGGAAAACCCGGCACGACTGCCCTGATCGGGCGGAGCTACTGAGCCCGGGGTTTCCGGGAGCAGCGATTTGCGGAGATTGGGGGAGAGAGCGCCGTGTCGACCGCGATCCTGGGTGCCGGCCTGACCGGCTGCACCCTCGCCCGCCTGCTGGCAGAGGATGGTGAGGAGGTCGTCGTGCTTGAAGCGGCCGATACCCCCGGGGGACTCTGCAGGTCGTTTACGGCCGACGGGTTTACGTTTGACACCGGTGGCTCGCACATCATCTTTTCCCGCGACGAGGAGGTGCTCGACTGGGTCCGGAATGTGCTCGGGATGAACCGCGAGGAACGACGGCGCGAGACAAAATGCCTTTTTAAGGGGCTGTACGTTAAGTACCCGTTTGAGAACGGCCTCCAGGACCTGCCACCGGAGGACCGTTTCGCCTGCCTCGACGGGTTTGTCCGTGCCTCCGTCGAAGCCGAGCTCGCCGATGCAAGGGGGGATGTTGCCCCCCCAGCGCATTTTCTGGAATGGATCCGCCGGACGTTCGGCGACGGCATAGCCGATCGCTACATGGTCCCGTATAACGAAAAGATCTGGAAGTATCCGCTCGAACGGATGTCGGCCCACTGGGTCGATGGGCGCGTTCCCCGCCCCCCGCTGTCCGACGTGATACGGTCGGCCTGCGGCCTTTCCACCGAGGGCTACCTCCATCAGGCCGTCTTCTCCTATCCGTCGTGTGGAGGTATCGAGGCCCTGATCCGTGCGATCGCCAGCCCGGTTCTGGACCGGGTTCGGTGCGGATTCAGGGTGACCGGGGTCCGGCACCGGGACGGGTTCTTCCGGGTCTCGGATGGGTGCACGGAGATCCAGGCAGACCGGGTCATCTCGACGATCCCGCTCCCGTGCCTCGTCGATGCGCTCGACGATGTCCCGGAAGAGGTCGCCGATGCGGCCGGGGCGCTCGTATCAAACGCGGTCGCCTGCGTCTTCATCGGGCTGAAACGGGCGGTTCCTTCGTACTCCTGGGTATATCTTCCCTCGCCCGATCTGGGATTCCCGAACCGGATCTCGTTCCCCTCGAACTATGCGCATGCCATGGCGCCGGAGGGCTGCGGGTCCATCCTCGCGGAGTGCACGTACCGGACAGGAGATCCCGTGGACTCCTTGGATGACGGGGAGCTGGCGCAGACCGTGATCGAGCAGCTCGCGGCTGCGGGGGTGCTGAGATCTGACGACGTCGTCTACGTGGGCGTCTCCCGGAATCCGTGGGCATACGTGGTCTACGATCTGGATTACTGCCGGTCTATCCGGATCGTGCGTGAGCACGTTGAAGCCCGCGGTATCGATCTGGTGGGTCGGTTCGCCGAGTTCGAGTACCTGAATATGGACGGGTGCATCCGACATGCGTTCGACTATGTCCGGGGGCGCCGGGCGTGCGCGTGAGTTTCTATGTCGAGGATCAGTTCCTCCTGCGGTACATCGGGTGTTCCACGGCAGCCCGCACGCTCTACCGTGCCCTCTCGGGATCAGCGGGGATCGAGATGGACTGGAAGGACGGCACCGGTGAAGCGGACCTCGTTCATTTCCACACCTTCGGGCCACTCGCGCTCTTCAAACGCTGGCGTGCCCCCGGGGTCTCGGTTTTGACCGCCCACTCCACCCCCAGGATAAACGACGGCAATATCGTGCTCTCTCAACGGGTCAACCGGCTCTACCCGACGATCTACGCCTCGTTTGACCACATCATCACCATCTCCGGGGCATGCCACCATGAAATTCGTACGATGGTCCCCGAAACCCCGTCAACACTGATCCCAAACGGAGTCAACCGCGAACAGTTCCGGCCCGATCGGGGGCTCGGCGCGGAGTTCCGTGAGCAGGCCGGGATCGGAGAAGAGGAGCATGTCGTTCTCTCGGTCGCCCAGATGACTCCCCGGAAAGGGATCTACGATTTCATGGAGCTTGCATCCCGCAACCCGGAGACCCGGTTTGTCTGGGTCGGTGGACTCCCGTACGGCGTCTTCTCACAGGACTATGTCCGCATCTCCCAGATGCGCAGACGCGCAGGTCCAAACGTCCTGTTCACGGGATACGTGGACCGGATCGAGGCCCCGTACGCGGCTGCCGATATCTTCTTCATGGGCTCGCGTGCCGAGACCTTCGGCCTGGTGATCCTCGAGGCCCTCTCCTCCGGGCTACCCGTCATCGCTAGAAATATCCCGGAGTTCCGGGAGATCTTCGGCGACCGGGTCCTGTACTTCTCCAACCTCGAGGAAGCGGACGTCCTTCTCCGCGACCAGGCAACCCTCGCTCATTACCGGGCGGCTGCACGGGCATCGACCTTACCCTTCGATATCAGAAGTGTTGCCGACCGCCACGCCGACCTCTACCGGTCGCTCTGCTCGTAGGCACATCAGGCCACAAGTCATCATCAAAGCTTTTTTCTCTTCAATACGACGATATTTGAGATAATGCGGTGGTGGCGCCCGTCAGACATCCTTCTCGCCGTCGCCCTGATCAGCCTCTCTGCCGTCCTTTATTCAACCCAGCTGGCGATCTTCGGCGACCCAAGAAACACGGAATTCTACATCCTCCAGGATTTCGCCTTTCTGCCTATATCGGTCCTTGTCGTCACCCTCGTCCTGGAACGGCTGCTCGAGCTCAGGGACTACAGGCAGCGGCTCGAGAAGCTCAGGATCCTCATCGGAACCTTCTTCTCGTCGGTCGGGTACGGCCTCCTGGATCGGCTGGGACAGATGGACAGGAACCTCGGGAATTACTCGGAGGGATTGCAGGCCGAGACAGGATGGACAGAGACTGACTTCGAAACGCTCACCTCCTGCATCTCCGGGACTCAGTTCGCTGTGCGTGCTACCCCCCGGAACCTCGACGATCTCCGGGCCTTTCTGCACGACCGGACTGATCTCATGATCCGGCTCCTCGAGAACCCGATGATCCAGGAGCACGAAGCGTTCACCGAGCTGCTCCGCGCGGTCTTTCACCTGATCGAGGAGCTCGAGGTCAGGGATTCGTTCGACGAGCTTCCGCAGAGCGACCTGGCCCATCTCTCGGTCGACTGCGAACGGGTGTACCTGAGGCTTCTGGGCGAGTGGGTCGACCATCTCCGTTACCTGCAGAAGCATTTCCCGTACCTCTATTCGCTCGCCGTCAGGACGAATCCCTTCAACCCGCGTGCCAGTCCGATCGTGGAGCCTGCCGCCTGATGTAGGATCTCATAATTACTTGACACCCGATGAGACCGGGTGTATGCAGAAGTTAGCGGCCGATGATCCCGGGGAGATTGTCTCCTCCTATCATCGTGGCGAGGATGTCTCGTCCATCGCCGCCCGATATGGCATCAGCCGCGAACGGGTCTATCAGATCCTTCGCTACACCCGAATCCACGGACACCCTCCGGTCCTGCAGCGTCCCGGGCGGCGGCCACGGCCGCCGCCGTGGGACGCGGTCTTCCTGGTCCTGGTGTATCGCCGGATCTACCAGCTCGGGCCCCTTGCCCTTTCCCGGCATATCGCCACCGAGACCGGTCGC
>Ga0209510_1000476_pt1 | contig 55369 bp, 37 predicted proteins | sample BiotimSIPDNA_FD_185749 | JGI IMG/M metagenome (GOLD analysis project Ga0209510, IMG submission 185749) | Anaerobic biogas reactor microbial communites from Washington, USA - Biogas_R1 time_0 SIP DNA (SPAdes) (version 2) | ecosystem: Engineered > Bioreactor > Anaerobic > Unclassified | place...
TATCTGGCTGAACAAACTACTATTTTTACTCATGTGTAAGCCTTTCGTGAATTGCGTATCTTTCTGCAACAATAAAATACGCTACGGGGGCTTACACTTTTCTAAATCTTATTTTGGACAAGTCTGTCAGGTATTGAAAAACAAATAACTGGTTAGTAATCAGAAACAATCATTAAAAGAATCGGAATTGATACCTAACCAGATATGCCCTGAAGAATGTGAAGTTTTTTCTGATTCTTCGTTTAGTTATTCTTTTCAGATTACTTCTGATTAGATATTGTTTTGATATTAGTTCCTGTTTTTCCGATTTGATTTTATTACGATATTTTTATACCATCAGCCCCCTAATTAGTTACCAGTTATTATTTCTATTTCTCCACCTTCTTCAATTCCTCTTCTTTATTGCCTGTTAAAACAGCAGATGAGAACTCCTTATCGTGAGGCAATATGACACGGTAGGAATCACTCTGATCAATTTCGATGGTAACACTGTCAGCTACCAAAGATAACAGATGTCCTCCGGCTTTTCTGTCCTGGGTTAACAGGTGAAGATGATATCCAGGGACATTTAATCCATTAACATACTGAGGACAGCGGAAACCTGCCAAAGTCCCTTTTATGTTGGTGAATGAGAAAGTTGGCTGCTCCCTGGTCACGTCAACTAAAGGCTTATAGGGTGGTTTCTGTGCGGGAACACTGCGGGCAGTAGCAGAGATAATATTGCCAGTTACTTTGATTGCATACAGGTAATTAGGCGATGGTATGAGGCTGTCAATTTTCTGCTGCAGTTGATTCAGGTTCAGGGTATCTTTGCAAATAACTTTGATATCTGTCTCAAAAAAAGTTACCGCAGCAAATGGCGTCTTTAGTGATGAACTTACCTTATAAACATTTCCATCCGCTTTTATCTGATAACAAATGCCATCCAGAGTAACCATTTCTCCATCAAGGCTGTTAAATGTACCCAATCCGAAATTTCCGGATTTTAGTAACTGCCCGATGTTTACCTCACCATCATAGATACCCCCCAATAAAGCATCGATAGTGGAAACCTGAACCAGCTCATCATTTCTTTTAACTTGTGCCTGAACTAATGTGAAAACCAGAATCACACAAAAACCTATCCGAAAACGACCCATGAAACACCTCCTTCATTATGGGAAATTGAAGTTACATTACTGCTGATAATTTCAGCCATTTCATTTATCACAAAATATTAACAACCAGACTTATTCGAGTAAAGCGGAAAAGTACTTAACCATACATAATCGTAACAGAAGCTGTTTTTTCAATATCTCCGCCCTTAAAGACTTGCAGCATCTAAAGATAATTTCAGGTAGCACCAGCCAAGAGAGATTACTTCCCCCATTTAAATGAAATAGAAATCGGATTGCTGGTGATTGTTTGGTATGAATAGTATAAAGCCATTTAGGTTAACAGCCCTGATGTGAAGATTCCGGAGAAGAGAAACCAACGGTAAAGCATTGAGAGTGTTTGATACGAAGTGGACGGTACAATTGAATCTTCCGAGCTGAAAACCTCAGAAAGGAGCATTTGAAAGTCCATTTTTGGTAAACATTTACCCTACTTTATGTTTTATTCTGTGATTGAGTAGGAAGTAAGGAAAAGAACACATTTCTGGACATCATCTTTCCAGATACAACAACTTATATGTGCGCAAAAAAGTCTTCAACTGATAAATAATTACTGTCCTTACGGACAAATTCGAAGAGATGAAGTAAGAGAAATAGTTATCAAACAGCTTTTATTGTATTAAATGAGAGTAAAAAGCAGTCCTGAAAACCGGAAAATACCAAATGTAGGCCGGAAATTATCAAATGAAAGCCGGAAATTACTAAATGAAGGTTCCAGAAACCAAAAATGGATAGCCGGCAAGAGTTTAGACCGTAATTGGAAGGATTGTGGTAACTGGACTTAGATTAGAATGATTACTTTGATTGAGACAATGATAGCAGCGATGAGTGGAAATTGTCTGAACTTTGATTAAAATGATTACTGAAACCTTAACCAGATAGCCCTATAAGCAGTTTTGACATTTCCGGCTCTTCGTTTTAAATACTCTTTTCAGATTACTTCTGATTAGATATTGTTTTGATATTAGTTCCTGTTTTTTTCCGATTTGATATTATTCGTAATTTTTTGACTTCAGAAACTTTAGTCGTTACTAAAATTCTTACTATGGATTACTGTTTACTCCACGTCTTTCCAGAAGAGTTCCGTCTTTGAGATAAAGATCAGTGAGAGCTTTAACATAAGCTACAGCAGCCCGGGCTTCATCGAGTTGAGCTACAGTCAAGTCACGCTGAACCTGTAAAACTACATATTCAGTGGTTTTCCCTGCTGCCAGTCTGGCCTGTTCTGCTGCAAGTTTCTCCTGCTGAAGCAACCGGGCTGTACCCGCCTTTTCAATCATCAGTAATGCGCGTTCAACCTCAGTCCACGCACTGCGAACATCCAGCTCCACAAGTCGCTCGATATTTTCCAAAGATAACTGCAATTGTTTTTGGGAAAGTTGTGATTTTCTGTATTTTTGACGTGCCACGCCATTAGTTACCGGAACTGAATAGCTCAAACCTACTGAAATAATTTTCTGATCATCGGGGTTCTCTGACAAAATGCCACTAAAAGATTCAGTGTAAGCGGTACCGCCAAGTTTCAAAAAGAGATCCAGCTTCGGCAGAAGTCCATTTTTGGTTTGCACGATTTCCAGTTCTCCCCTTTTGGCTAAAAGATGAGCCTGAAGCAAATCCGGACGATATTTTTTGGAAACCTGCTGGTGATGACTCAAAGAATCCGGAAATTTAGGTTCAGGTGGATTGTCAGTAAAGATTACCGCTTTCTCCCAGGTATCAAGGTTGTCATTAATCAGATAAGCCAGTCTGTATTTTTTCTGCTTCAGCGAGGCTTGTGAATTGATCAGATCTTTTTCTCTGGATGCCACCTCAGCCCTGACTGCAACCAGGTCAAGAGGTGCAATCTTGCCCACTCTCAACCGTTCATTTGATTCGTTCAATAAGCGTTTTGCCAGTTCCATTGATTGCTGATAGATAGAAATCTCCTGTTCAGCAAGGTAGGCATCCCAATAAGCAGATTCTGTTTCAGCCAACAGTTTTTGTGCATAAGCAGCCAGCTCTTCCTGCCTTAGCTCCAGATCAATCGATGCCTTCCTCACAGGAGCCAGATTGACTCCAAAACCAGCGCCTTGAAGTAAAGATTGGGTAACTGAAAATTCATAGGCCCGTTCATATCTTCGGTACCTGGGAGTGGCTGCTCCCGATATTTTCAGATTGGTTCCACTTGGCAGATACTCTTCTACGGACAATGATCCTCTATGATAAATTTCAGAGGAATCTCTATTATCAGGCATGTGCCTTCGCTCATAGGAGAAGTTAAGAGTCGGTTCGAATCGAAAACGGTTTTCTCTCACAGTCGCTTCAGCATAATCGACATCAATCCTTTCGATACGAATCAGAGGATTATTGCTGACAGCACGGTTCAGTGCATCTTCAAGGGAAACCCTTAAAACGCTGTCAGATTGTGCATGCGATAAATTTAAGAAAGCAGAAAGACAGATGATAGATGCAACTGTAGTGGCTTTTGCCAGGTTCGAATTCTGGTTTTCTTTAATAGCTTTCTTTTTGCCGTGCCGCTCCTCAACAATAGAATAGATTACCGGAATGAGAACCAGAGTGATAAGTGTGGATGCCACAAGTCCACCAATAACCACCCTGGCCATGGGAGCCTGCGTTTCTCCACCTTCACCTAAAGCCAAAGCAAGAGGTAACAAGCCCAGTGCTGTAGTAGATGTACTCATCAGAATAGGTCTGAGTCTTCGTATTGCAGAATTTACTATTGCTTCACGAAGCTCAAATCCCTGTTCTCTTCGCAACCGATTCATGAAATCAATCAGCACGATGGCGTTATTTACCACTATACCAGCCAGAATTATACATCCGATAAAAGCCTGTACCGAAAAAGGGGTCCCTGTGATAAACAGAATAGCAACTACCCCTATGAGTGCCATCGGTATCGACATGAGGATTATGAGCGGATCCTTGAAAGATTCAAACTGTCCTGCCATAACCAGATATACCAGCATTATGGCCAAAAATATCCCAACCAAAAGCTCTTTGTAGGCCTTCTGCTGCTCTTCGTAATCTCCGCGAATCAGTACTGCAAAATCAGAGGGGATAGAAATCTGACTGATTTTACTGCGAATATCTTCCACAACCGAACCTAAATCTCTGCCAGCGTAATTGATACTGACTGTTACAATGCGTTCGCGGTCTCTGCGTTCAATCTGAACCGGTCCATTCCCCTCAACAATCTCTGCGACATTCTGTAAAGTAACGGGTATGCCATTTTTACTTACCAAAGAAAGATTAGCCAACTGCTCCACATTCAAACGCTGATCTTTTGCCAACCTGACCATGATGTTATGCTCTTTGCCATCACGACGAATGGATGTAGCCTGGGTTCCACCCATGGCTGTCTGAATCGCACTTCCTATCTGATATGCAGAAAACCCCATATCAGCAGCTTTCTTTCGATTTATCTTTATCACGAATTCCGGCATCCCTGCTTCCCGGCTGACCTTGGCATCTGTTACTCCAGGGACATCACTTATCAGCCTGGATACCTGCTCAGCCAATTGCTGACCGGTGTGCAAATCATAACCCCTTAACTCCACATCCACAGAGTTTCCCTGACTGGTACCCATTCTTAACAGGAACAGTCCCTGTCCTTCTCGCACTCGTATAGTAGTACCAGGAATTCCTCTGAGTGCTATTCGTAATCTATCGGCAATTTGAGCACTAGAACGTTTTCTTTCTGTTTTGGAAACCAATGAAATCCGGATATCAGCAGTGTGACCGGATGAACCGCCCCAGCCACTACCGCCAATGCTTGACACAATGTATTTGGCTTCCGGTACCTCTCTGCTTGTTATTGATTCGATGATCGAAACAGTACTGTCAAGAAGCTCAAGACGGGTCCCTACTTCCATCTCAACATTGACTCTGACTTCACTTTCATCTGCACTGGGCATCAGCTCCATTCCGACAAGCGGAACCATCAGAACTGCTATCACAAAAAGCACAAAAGTAATAATCAAAACGGTCTTTCTATGATGAAGAGCCCAGTTAATTATTCTTCCATAAAACCGCTCCAAAGCATTGTATACTTTTTCTACTGATTTAAAAAACCGGGAGATAAAAGTGCCTTTCTCCTCGATCTTTTCCATTTTCAAAAATCTGGAGGAAAGCATAGGAACGAGGGTGATGGCAGCAAACAGGGAACAGGTCAGTGAAAAGGACACCACGTATGCCAGTTGTCTGAACATAATTCCGGAAATACCTCTGATAAATATAACCGGAAAGAACACTACCAAAGTAGTCAAAGTACTGGCAAACACGGCTGAGATGACCTCTGAAGATCCCTTAAACGAGCTCTCAATGGCATTTGCGCCATTTTCCCGGTGACGGAAAATATTGTCCAGCACAACTATGGAGTTGTCTACCAACATTCCTATCCCCAGAGCCAGTCCACCAAAAGTCATCATGTTGAGGGTAAGTCCTCCAAAATAGATCAGTGCAAAAGTAGCAATAATCGATACAGGAATTGTGGTTGCGATGATGAATGTACTTGGTACATTTCTAAGGAAAAGCAACAGCACGAATACCGCAATAGATCCTCCCATAATCAGGCTGATACCAATATCAGTAATAGAGTTTTCAATAAAACTGGCATTGTTTGAAAGCGGAATTATCTTAAGTTGTGGAATATCCCTGTTTATCCTCTCGATTTCCTTTAATACTCCTTTGGCAACAGCTACAGTATTAACCCCACTTTGTTTTGTAACCGATAACCTGATTCCGGGTTTTTGATTTATTCTCACAATTGAAGTGATCTCAGCCATGCCATCAGAGACATCTGCAACATCTCCGATAGTAACCGGAACACCATCACGCACAGCAATTATGGCATTACGGACGTCATCAAGATTATTATACTCTGCAAAAGTTCTGACTATTACCTCTTTATTTCCTTTATAAATGGTACCAGCCGGGATGTTACGGTTTTCCTGCTTGAAAGTATTTACTATCATGTCAGGAGAAATTTTCAAAGCTTCGAGTGCAGAGGCTTTTAATGCAACCGATATTTCGCGACTTTCTCCTCCACGAATATCTACCGATGCCACACCGGAGCTGCGCTCAAGCCTGTATTGTACCTGGTCATCAATAAGTTGACGTACTTCAATAGGCTCCAGATCTGAAGAAACTCCCAACATCATTATAGGAAAAGAAGAAACATCGAATTTCCGAATAAATGGCCGATCTACATCCTCAGGAAGCCGGTTTAGAGTCCGGTCAATACGATCACGAATATCATTTACAGCTTCATCCAGGTTCGTTCCCCAAACGAACTGGACTCTGATGCGGCTTACCCCTTCAGAAGATGTTGACGAGATCTCTTCAATACCCTGTATTCCAGCCAGTGATGACTCCAGTGGCCTGGTAATGAGTTCCTCCATCTCCTGTGGCCCGGCATTACCGTAATTAGTAATAACAGTAATCACCGGATTGGTTATTTCCGGCATCAGATCAATGGGGAGACGCCAAAGGGAAAAAAGTCCGACCAGGATTATTATTACGTAAACTACTGTAGTCAGTACTGGGCGTCTGATCGGAAGCGATAAAAAACCATTGCTCATTTACTTGCCTCTCTAGAAGCATTCTTTTTTTTCTTTGCAGCATCTTCTTTTGATGCGTTAGTATTCAAGCCACTCGAAATTCGGCTGCCATCTACAAGAAGATGATTTCCTACAGTGACCACCTTGCCATTAAGTATAGGATGAAGCACTTCCACCTTGTCACCGTCTATAATACCCGTCTTTACAGGTATAAGATGCGCCATTCCGGAATCACTGGCCAGAAAGACCGCATCTGTACCATTACGATTGACCACTGAAGTCAAGGGGACAATCTGAGCAGAGTCTTTTTCTGCCAGTATAATCCCTATGCGGGCAAACATCCCTGGTTTCAGAAGTAATGAATCATTTACTACCGAAATCTCCACTACTGCAGTTCTGGTCTCAGTCTGAAAAAGCGGTGATATAGAAGATACTGTTCCGGTAAATTCTCTTCCAGAAAGCGCCTCAACACTGATCAGTGCTTGCTGACCCTTTCTGATATGCGGATAATCCCGCTCCGAAATCGATACCTCCACATAAACAGTATCAATTCCTACAATAGTCAGAACCGGTGAATTCACCGAAAGAAGCGCTCCCCCATCGGTGTGGCGAATAGCCACGTAACCAGCTTGAGCGGAGCGAATTGAGGTATAATCCAGACGGGTCACGGCCTGAGCAAGAGCTGCTTCGCGTTGAGCAAGTTGAGCCATGGCAAGATCCAATCTGGATTTCTGAGTGTTATACTGAGTCTCGATTGCATCAAGTTCAGCCTGTGAAGATACACCTTTTTCAACCAGTTCTTTTATTCGTTGCATCTCTTTTTCTGCAAATATCAATTGTGCTTCTGATTCTTTTACCGATGCCTTGCTCACTGCAACCTGAGCCGATGCTTCCTGAACAGCCTGACGGTATTCAGTATCATCAATCTTGCCTACCACCTCATTTACTCCGGTTTTTGCTCCTATTCTTTTTGAAAGCTTTGAAAGACGTCCGGAGACTTTTGCAGCAACCACATAAGAATAAGCAGCATTCACAGTTCCACTGAATTCGCGTTTCTGGACTATATGCCCATAAGAGACTGGAGCAGTCTGAACTGCAACCACTGAAGTTCTCCCGGCATTGGCAAAGCCGGCAGATGGTTTTCCAGAAGCTTGCGATCCGGATTTTTGGGTACAAAAACAGATCAGCGATATTGCACTGATCAATAGTATTACTCTAACAGCTATCATTTTTTTTATCTTCATCGTGGGAACCATCCGTTTCGAACTAAAACTCCTGGTTTATTTATTTAATATTGGATATCAGCGTAGAAAAACAACAGCACTGAATATCAACAATTCAAAAATAGCAATCTGTCAGATTTTTTAGATTCAGCAAAATAACTAATTGTTACACCAACTCAGTAGTGTCGGGGATAATTAAACAAAAGAATACTTCATAAAGCAGTTAAAGCATACAAATAAGTTCCAAATCTCAAACAGTAAATCCTAAATAAATCCCAATAACCAATTTTTCAAAAACCAAACAGGCAAAGAACAGAAATGATGGTCTCTATCCTGTTTCGAATTTCGGATTTCTCTTCCTACTCCTGTCCCTGTTTAAAATTTTGGTATTGTAATTTGGAATTGGTTTGGAATTTTGGATTTTGTGATTTTTGATTTTGTGTTGTGATTTGTGGTTTATTTGGAATACAGTGATCTTTCGCAAAATTGACCGGACACTACTGACACCAACTATGTTTAAAAAAACTATAGATCCAGCAATATCAGTTTTATAAGTGTTAATGAGAATAAAAAGGAAATGAGATACTATCACTTAGAAAGTATCTGCAGTGTTCCTGTTTATTATTTAAAAACAAATCAGCGATTTTTGAAGTGCTCAGCAAGATTGGAGAGCTGGCCCTGAGAAGGTCTGACTTTAGGAGACCTGGTTCCTATATTTTTCATGGTAAGAGAGATTCGACGTTTTTTTACATCGACTTTGATTATTTTAACATCGACTTTTTCATTTATGGCTACTACCTGGTCCGGTGTTTCAACATACTCATCTGCCAGTTGGGAAATGTGAATAAGACCGTCACAAACCGCGTTAATATTAACAAAAACGCCAAAGGGTGTAATGTTGGTAACCCTTCCGGATACAATAGTTCCTTCCTGCAGTTCATTGAGCTTCAATTTACGTTTGAACTTAGGGGCAGAGACAGAAAAGAACCGTTTACCTGCCAGAAGCTGATTATAAATTTTCTTTTCAATGAAAATTTTCTGTACCGGATCGTTGGATGCAAAAGATCGGATATTTTCCGGTTCTGTAATCAGGGTTTCAGCAGATATATTCATCTGTTCACTGATTTCATCAAACCAGGGATAAAAATCAGGATGCACCATAGTACGATCCAGGAGGTTTTCAGCATTTGGTATAATAATAAATCCTGCAATATTTCTAAAAGCTACCTCTGTTATTCCGTTTACCTTCAGAAGGTCATTTTTGGAAGTTATCTGATTCTGGTTATCAGCAGCCTTGATAGATTGAAGAATTGCACTGGTTATACATTTGCCCAGCTTTGTCAGTTGTGAATCAAGCAGGTCTTTGATGATCACACCTGACTTTAAAGATTCTTTTATTATGAGTCTATTTAATATTTCCAGGAATCTGGCTTCCGGAATCAGGTTCTGGGATGTATGCACAGAATAATATTGGTTTCCAATCCTGGGAACAAGAGAAATCGGTTTAAGATACTGCAAAGCCAACCCATAAAGAACTCTCATTTCGTCATCAAGAAGTGAAGAGAACTCCTTCTGCATCCACTCAGATTCTGATGGGTTATTCTGTGATGAGACCGGTTTGTAGTGAACAAAATCTGGTACCGGATTAAAATAGTTTGTAATCGGTTTCAGTATCGATTCGGCAACGGAAGCATAATCATTATCCAGAATGAGGATGTTTAAAGGTTTATGCCTGTTGATGAATTGACGGAGTCTGTCACTTGAGGAAGTTTTTCCTGCAGGTGGTTTTCGTTCTGTAGTTGCCCCTAGCAGATCACCTTTACCGCTAACAGCTAGAAACAGAATGTTTTTATCTTTAGAGCCATCCACAATAAGCAACGGCCCGCGATTATTTTCACTTTGAAAATCTTTGCTCAGATCGGAAACAATTTTTCTGATTACCACCTCTTCGGCTTCTTCACGCAAACGGTTTTTGACATCCCGTTCCATAGCTGGTTGAAGAAGTCGCAGCCAGCAATCATCTATGGCTTCGCATATCAGATCAAAGCCGGTAGAATCCGGGTTGGTGATGAAATGGTGGCGAATAAGTTCAGTTATTCTGAAGAGTTGCACTCCTACTTTGAGCCGCAGAACCTTTTGATCTTCTGCATTCATTAATTTCAGAACTTCTTCTTTAGTAAGCTCATTAACCGGAATAAACTTTCCTATATAACTTGAGAATTGAGGATCTTTTTTATTTTTGGGAGTTACTTCAAAAAAACCGTCATCATAGGTGAATTCTCTGCACATTGCCCTTACAGTCTCATCGTAAGCAAAGCGTTCAGCAAGGATGTCCTTTACGCCCTGAATAACATCTTTAACTGAAGTCAGAGTTGGATCTTTACCCACATACGGCTCTGCCATCTCCTCCACAGGAGTACTTTCCTGATCCTGCTTTACAATGATATCAGCCAGAGGATCGAGTCCTTTTTTTGATGCTAGCTGTCCCCTGGAACGGGGGTTTGGTCTCAGCGGTATTAATAGATCATCTAGCTCATAAGTATTGGTGGTTAGATTGACCCGCTTTTCTTCAGAAGGATTTAACCGGTTTGCCTTCTTCAAAGCATTAAGAACCCGCTTCTTTTTGGAAGAAAGATCCTCCATTTTCTGAAGAAAATCAAAAATTTCCCATACCTGGGCAATTGTCATTTCAACTGCCACCTGAGGATAATACTCTGTAAGGTAATAAGGTGTGTCACCTTTATCAAAAGCAATACAGAGCTGTTCTGCAAGACTGGCTTGCAAGTTCCATTTCTCGGATATCTGCTTAGAAAATTCTGTCATGAAGTCAAACTATATTGAGGAGATGTTTATTTATTTGCTGGACCCGTTAAAAATAGTACACGGAAAAAATGAGCGCAACAGGATTATTAAAAAGGGATTGAAATGAGTGCTGGGCGAATATAAAATTCGCCCATAATATTCCATTATATTATTAAAATCAGATTTAGCTTGAGATTGTGCCCGTCTGAACAGGTTCACTGACTACTTCGGGTGATTGAGTTATTATAGTCAGATTTTCCTTTTCCTTGGTTCTTTTTACTCTCTTTTTGGGGACAGGTTTTCTGGCAGCAACCCTATGAGCCGGTTTTTTAGCTGCTTTTTTCTCCGTTTTTTTAGCCCCCTTCTTAACTGCCTTCTTAACTGTTTTCTTTACTGAAGTTTTTTTGGCCGGAGCTTTTTTAGCTGATGTTTTCTTGGTCAACGTTTTCTTAACCGGAGTTTTCTTGGCTGGTGCTTTTTTGATTGATGTCTTCTTGACCGGAGTTTTTTTAGCTGGTGCTTTTTTGGTCGCTGTTTTCTTTACCGGAACCTTCTTGACATTTTTTTTAGCTGTAGTTTTTGCAGCTTTTTTCACTACTGTTTTTTTTGCAGGAGCTTTTTTTCCGGTCTTCTTGACAACAGACTTTTTGGCCGGTGTTTTTTTTACTGCTTTCCTGGTGGCCTTACTGGCGGATACTTTCTTTTTTGCAGCAGCTTTTTTGGTTAACACTTCACATCCTCCTTTTAAGGAAACCTTGTAGATGACATGCGTTTTGCAGTCACGTTTACAAATCAATATTGATTGTTTTATACAACCTTAAAGTTTATTTGCTGTTGTCAAAGATAGTTAAGACCGGCAAAACTGCAGATCAGCTATAATAATATTTCATTAAAATAGACATGTCAATATTTTTTTTTAAAGTTTCTCAAAAAGTTATACAAAATTAGCGGATACCTCCCTGGTTTCTTTTTGCTTGCTGATGTAATCTATTGCTTCCTGTGGGTCATCAGTTATTTTCATAAGAGAAAGATCAGCTTCCAGAATGTAGCCCTGCTGCAACATTGTTTTCTCCAGCCAATCCATCAATCCTTTCCAGAATTCCGATCCCATCAGTACCAGTGGCAAAGATGCAACTTTCTGGGTTTGAATAAGAGTAAGAGTTTCAAACATCTCATCCATTGTGCCATAACCACCAGGCATGATAATCACAGCAGAAGTATACTTAAGAAACATCACTTTACGGCAAAAAAAATGTCTAAAGTTAAGAAGCGTTTTTATATAAGGATTGGGAAGCTGCTCATAGGGCAATTGGATATTTAAACCTATTGATCTTCCATTTTCCATTGTTGCACCCTTATTGGCTGCTTCCATCACTCCAGGACCGCCTCCGGTGATTATACCATAACCTTGTTTTGCGGCCAGTCGGGCTACTTCAACAGTCATTTGATAATACTTGTGATCAGCCGGTGTTCGGGCTGAACCAAAAATTGTAACACAGGGGCCAATTCGGGAAAGTGTCTCAAAACCTTCCACAAACTCTGCCATTATTCTGAAAAGTCTCCAGGTGTCCTCATTACTTGTGGGATATGGCTGATCTACTGGCATAAGTTCCATCCTTTACAGTTTAGTTTTTGACAATGAGATGATATCTATATACACTTTATTATATTATCTGGGAAACACAACGTCTATAATGCAAAACCTCACATTAGCTGAATATTAAACAATATGCTTGAATCAGAAATCGATAAAATAATCAATAGAATCAGGAATGTACTATTTTTAGATCCCAATCGTATTATTATCGTTAATACTGAACACCAGAAATTATACCTTGTTGAAAACCGAAAGATCATACACTCGTTCGATGTTTCTACTTCGAGATTTGGAATAGGCAACAAAGAAGGCTCGAATATGACTCCTCCTGGAATCCATCGGATCGAAGAAAAAATCGGTAAAGATGCTCCTTCTGGAAGAATTTTCGAATCCAGAAATGACACTGGCAGAAACTGGCATGAGGGATTAACCAAAGAAAACCTGATCTTAACCCGCATTCTCAGGCTAAGAGGACTGGAGGAAGGTATTAATAGCGGCCCCGGAATAGATTCCTATGAGCGATACATTTACATTCACGGTACTAACCAGGAAAACCGTATTGGAAAACCCAATTCCCATGGCTGTGTCTGCATGAGAAATCAGGATATCATCGAGCTTTTTGATTCAGTGGAGGAGGGAACAATTGTCTTTATTGATTAACAATAAACGGTATAATTCGATTCATTTCACCGGTATTCTTGGAAGCGGAATGAGCGCTATAGCTCAGTATCTTCGCTGGCAGGGATTAAATATCAGCGGATCGGATCGCTTGATTAATAGTGAAGATACAGCCGAAGTAAAATCCGGTCTTCTTGACATCGGATGTCAGATTTTTGAGCAGGATGGCTCTGGAATACAAAAAGGCACTGATGCCATCTGTGTCTCAACTGCTATTGAGAACTCCAATCCAGATATCGCCAAAGCTCAAAAAGAAGCGATCCCCATTCTGCATCGATCAGATCTTCTGGCCGCAATTATTGCAACCAGAAAAACTATTGCTATTGCAGGAACAAGTGGAAAGTCAACTGTAACCGCGATGATCTTTGAGTTCCTCTTCTCATCGGGTAAATCACCATCGCTTATAAGCGGGGCCAGCCTTAAACGTCTGGAAAAACAGGGACTCATCGGAAATGCATTCCAGGGGACCTCTGATTTACTGGTAGTGGAAGCAGACGAAAGTGATGGTACCCTCACTAAATATAACCCTTTCATGAGCATAATTCTTAATGTATCAAAAGATCATAAAAACGAGGCTGATATTCTGGAGCTGTTTGACAAACTTACCAGCCAGTCTGATTTCAGCCTGATTAATGCAGATGATAAACGGCTACATTCATTAAACTCATCTTTTAGCTTCGGCCTGACTAATAAGGCAGACTGGCATCCCGATACATACGAATTGAAATCCCATACCTCTGTGATGACCCGCAATGGAATCCAGTACCAGCTTCCATTACCAGGGCTGCATAATCTGTCAAACTGCGCAGCAGCTTTGTGTGCATGTGAAAAATTGGGATGTGATCCCAGATCTCTCTCTGATGCGGTTAGTACATATCAGGGTGTAGCGCGTCGCTTTACTGTATATCAGACAATGCAGGGAGTGCATGTGGTAGATGATTTTGCACATAATCCTGAAAAAATTAAAGCTGCAATCAAAGCTGCACGTGGTATCTCCAACCATCTTGCAGTTATCTATCAACCGCATGGATTCGGTCCCACCAGGTTCTTGAAAAACGAATATATTGATGTTTTCAGAAATGAACTTCAAGCCGATGATCTGCTTTTACTGCTGCCAATTTATTATGCCGGAGGCAGTGCAAATAAAGATATCTCATCAAAAGAAATTATCGATGAACTGGGAACCGTTGCATTTGAAAAGCATGCACCTCAGTCTCGCAGCGATATCTTTGATATGCTCAAAAAAAAGGTCAAACCTGGTGAATGCGTTTTATTAATGGGAGCGCGAGATCCATCATTAAGCTCTTTTGCCCGGAAAATCACCGATCTTTATGGTGGCATAACCGGTTAATAATCAGCTCTCGGCAAGATTGAATGATTTTATCCCAAATTGCCCATTAGGCAGGGACTTAATTAAACCCGACCTGGCAAACCTGTTGGTTGCTTCGGTAAGCTTCGTTGACAGTTACTTCGACGCTTCCTCGGGGAGATGTCTTTTCAATGGAATAAACAACTCTATAAAAGGGCTGTGGACAAATTAAAGGCCCGATCCTCTCTGCCAGATACAAAGCCAGTTACTGTCTAATGGAAAATTTGGGTTTATTTTTTTCCTGCTTCAGCCTTTAAGCATAATGCTGTTTTCCTTATTTCCCTATCTGGACACAGTTTTTGCTTTCCACTTTATATAATAGGAACCCCGGGTTTCCACCCTGACATTCTTGAAGTTAGGAGAGCAATTTATGAGCTTGGAACAGACTGTTAAAGAAATACTTTCAGATTCAAAAGGGATACTGGCAGCAGATGAAAGCACTGGCACAATCGGAAAAAGATTTGCAAAAAACAACATTGAATCCACTCCTGCAACCCGCCAGCAATATCGTGAAATGCTTTTTTCAACTAAAGGAATCGAACAATATATCTCCGCTGTAATACTCTTCGATGAGACTATACGACAAAAAAACAGTTCTGGAATTCCCCTTATCGATCTGCTTTCAGATAAAGGAATAATCCCCGGAATAAAGGTTGATAAAGGTACCACTCCTCTGCCAAATTACCAGAATGAAAAAATCACCAATGGACTGGATGGCCTGGAACAAAGACTTTTGGAATACCGACAAATGGGCGCAAAGTTTGCCAAATGGAGGGCTGTATTTTCCATCGGACCATCTATGCCTTCAGAACTATGCATTGATGCCAATGCTGAGGTCCTGGCCCGCTATGCTGCACTCTGTCAACAGGCAGATATCGTTCCCATCGTAGAGCCTGAGGTGCTGATGGATGGAGATCACACTATAAACAAATGTGAAGAAGTTACCACTCATGTGCTCCAGAGTGTCTTTTATCACCTCCACAGACACAGGGTAATTCTGGAAACAACTCTGCTCAAACCTAACATGGTACTTGCAGGTAAAGATTCTTCTGCCCAAGGCACATCATCCCAGGTTGCACAGGCAACAATCCGAACTTTACGCAGATCAGTTCCTGCAGCAATTCCTGCGGTAGCATTTTTGTCTGGAGGTCAATCTCCGACAGAGGCCACAAGAAATCTGGCTGCCATAAATGACACTGGTATTCAGCCATGGAAATTAATCTTTTCATTTTCTCGTGCACTTCAGGATATGGCACTTCAAAGCTGGGCTGGTAAAGAAGAGAACGTTTCTGAAGCACAGAAAGTTTTTCTGCATCGTGCCAGGTGCAACAGTGCTGCCTGCAGAGGCGAATTTATTGATCAGGCCCGGCCTCAATAGATTTAATACCAAAGCGGAGGTGTGGCACAATGCGCTCAATCTGGTCAGGTGCACTCAGTTTCGGCCTTATCTATATCCCTGTGAAAATTTATAATGCAACAATAAGTCACACATTTGATTTTGATCTTTTAAGGCGTTCCGATCATTGCAGAATTCACTACGCCAAAGTCTGCAAAGAAACCGGTGAAGAAGTACCAAAGGAGGAAATTGTCAGAGGGTATCAGTACCGTAAAGGAGATTATGTAATTGTTGAAGAGGAGGATTTTTCCAGGGCTAATGTCCACAAAACTCAAACCATAGAAATTGTTTCTTTCGTTAATTACTCAGAAATTGACCATTATTACATGGAAAAGCCCTACTTTCTGGAGCCGGTAAAGGAAGCCAAAAAAGCCTATGTTCTGTTGCGAGAGGCTTTGCTTCGAAGCGGCAAGGCAGGTATTGCACGCTATGTCATGCGAAGACGTGAACACATGGCCCTTATAAAACCGAATGAGTCGGTAATCTTTTTAAACAACATGAGATTTGCAGATGAGTTAAGATCATACAAAGAACTCGATATCCCGCAAAAAGGAGCTGAATCGGTATCCGAAAAAGAGCTTGATATGGCCATTCAGCTTATTGATCAACTCACCGAGAAATGGAATCCTCAACAGTACAAAGATACCTATTACGAAGATCTTAAAGCACTTCTCCAACAGAAAATCGAAGGAAAAATCCCTGCGCCGACTCCACCCCCAAAAGCACCAGCAGCGGTAACCGATCTTTTCAGCCGATTAAATGAGAGTCTCAGAATGGCTAAGGAAAAAGAGAAAAAGGCAGCATAGCTTTTATGAAATCACTTCATGATTATCAAAAAAAGCGGGATCTTAATAGATCGGGTGAACCATCGGCAAATCTTCAGTTCACAGATCAGCCACTTCGGTTTGTCATTCAGAAGCATCAGGCTTCACATCTGCATTACGATCTGCGCATTGAGCTTGAAGGAGTGCTGAAAAGCTGGGCAGTCCCTAAAGGCCCTTCCCTGGATCCTCTGCAAAAGAAACTTGCCATAATGGTTGAAGATCATCCTCTTGAGTACCGAAATTTCGAAGGAACGATACCTGAAGGCAATTATGGAGCTGGTACAGTGATGATCTGGGATGAAGGAACTTACCATATTCCGGGTGCACTCAGTAAAACTGAAGCTCAAAACCAGCTTAAACAATTCATTGAAAAAGGTCACATCACTTTGGCTTTCGATGGCCTCAGGATAAAAGGAACTTTCCATCTGATCAAGCTTCATAGAGCTGGTCTGCCCAATGGCTGGCTTCTTATTAAAAAGCAGGATCAATATGCTTCAGCCAATCCCATCCCCGATGATACCCGATCGATCCGCAGTGGCAGAACCATGGAGCAGATCAGTAGTAATGCCCCACCTGAATTTTTAAATCTGAGCGACATGGACATTCCTGGTGCAATAAAAAGCAGTTTTCCAAAGGGACCGCTTCGTCCCATGCTGGCTAAACTTGTCAAAGAACCATTTGACCATGAAGAGTGGATTTTCGAAATAAAATGGGATGGATACCGGGCTATCGCAGAGACAAGACCTGGTTCCGTACAGCTTTATTCCAGAAATGGAATAAGTTTTTTAGATGATTATCAGCCGATAGTTGCAGATTTGAAAAACATCCATTTTGAAGCCATCTTTGATGGAGAGATTGTGGTGGTTGACTCTGAAGGAAGAGCTGATTTTAATCTTCTGCAAAATTATCGGCGAACCAAAAAGGGAAATCTCCTTTACTATATTTTTGATCTGCTTTTTCTGCAAGGAAATGATTTACGCTCTTCTCCCCTTAAACAAAGAAAATCATTGCTGAAGCTGGTTCTTCCAGAACTCTATCACATCCGATATAACGACCACGTCCAACATTATGGAGTAGCTTTTTATAAACTGGCTAAGGAAAACCGGCTCGAAGGGATAATGGCAAAAAATCTTAACAGTCCTTATCTGGAGGGGAAAAGATCTTCTTACTGGCAGAAAATCAAGATTACCATGCAGCAGGAATTTGTGGTAGGAGGCTTTACCGAACCCAAAGGGGGACGCACCGGAATAGGGGCACTACTGTTAGGAGTGTATCAAAACGGCAACCTGGTTTATACTGGCAGCGTTGGAGGGGGATTCACAGTTGATGAACTTCCTCAGATTCGTCAGCATCTGGATCAGATAAAAAGCAGCTACTGTCCTTTCAGCAATTTTCCTGGTAGCAGCAGTCAAATAACCTGGGTTAAACCGGATGTTGTGTGTGAAGTCAAATTTGCAGAATGGACAACCGATGGCATCTTGCGCCAGCCGGTGTTTCTGGGATTTCGTGATGATCTGAAACCTTTGGATGTAAAAAGAGAGTACCCGGTCGCTGTTGCAGAACCCGCACCTCAATATTCGATCAAATCATCCGATGAGCTGTTTACAACCATTGATGGGAAAACATTAAAGCTGACCAACCTTAAAAAAATTTATTTTCCCACTGATAATATCAGCAAAGGTGAAATTATAGAATACTACCGCAAAATCGCTCCTGTAATGCTTCCTCACCTGAAAAATCGTCCTCTATCGCTTCATCGTTTTCCTGATGGCATATATGGAAAGGATTTTTTCCAGAAAAATATGGAAGACGTGCCCGATTGGGTTGCTACGGCTGATATCTGGTCGGAATCCGGAAATATCCGTTATATTCTTTGTCAGGATGAACCCACTCTTACTTATGTAGTAAACCTTGGATCAATAGAGATAAATCCCTGGAACTCACGTGTAGACAGTGGCGATTATCCGGATTATATGGTAATCGATCTGGATCCGCTTGAGTGTCCTTTTCAGTATGTAATAGACTGTGCACTCATGATCCATGAAATTCTTCTGTCCATCGATGTTCCACATTTCGTAAAGACTTCAGGAGCTACCGGACTTCATTTGTATATACCTGTCGGTGCCAGATACTCCTTTGAACAGGTTCGCCAGTTTTCTTTGCTTGTATGCACCCTGGTTAACCGTCGCCTTCCGGCAATCAGCAGTCTGGAACGAGTTCCGCAAAAAAGGGAGGGACGGGTATATCTGGATTATCTTCAAAATTCGAAGGGAAAAACCATGGCCGCTCCGTATTCAATCCGCCCCAGAGATGGAGCTCCGGTTTCAGCACCTCTTTTGTGGGAGGAAATCAATTATCAATTAACTCCCGATCATTTTAACATTTATTCCATTTTTAACCGCATCAGAAGTTATGGGGATATATGGAAACCAGTTATTGGCAAAGGTATAGACATGTTAAGTTCTCTTAATCGTCTGGCAGCTCTTTTCTGAGTTGCTTTGTGCCCAGAGAAGAGGAATATGATCAAGATAGAAACAATAGTTCTTGCCTGCAAACGCATAAGCACCGATCAAACCGGGTCTGGAAATGAATACTCTGCGATGCAGATAGTAGCTGGCAAACCGGTACTGGAGTGGACCATAGATGCGCTTTGTGGTTCCGGTGGCATTGATGCAATAACGGTTATAGGTCCCGATGAGCTGGACGAGCTTCTCTGCATGCGCTATGTGGATAAAAGATTAACCCCTGCCACGATTACCGCCGAAAGAATCTTTCAACAGTTATTTCCACAACAAAACGATAAAGCTGTACAGGGTTATTTGCTTTTACCATGTGAGACTGTCCTTCTCACTACTGCAATAATCAACCGAATTCTACTCCAGTTTGAACAGAGCAGAGAAGACCTTTTTTTCCCTTTTATCAGCGATACCCGAACAGATCATTTTCCTCATCTAAAAAGGGAAGTGGTTTCTCTGAAAGGTAAAAAACTAATACCTGGATATCTGGGCTTATCACGATGCATTGAATATCTGCCTGAATTATTCAAACAGCTTGATGAACTCAACAGTCAGGACGGATTACTTGATAATTCAGGCATCACCCGTCCAATGTTGACCGCCATGATTGAACAGCATAACCTTCCAACCCCCAGTATCTGTTATTATGAATGCAATGATCCTGAAGTAGTATTTGCGCCCTTTACAACAGAAGATCTCAGATATGCCAAAACCGTTCTTCGTCATCCTAAGGCTGCAGCATTTACCAGGGTAAAGGTGATTATGAATCCTGGTTCCGGGAAAAACGGTAAAAAAGGCAAAGACCGGAACAAAATAAGTAAAGAAGGAATTTATAATCAATACTCAGAGCGCATCTTATCCACGTTACATCAAAGTAGAATAGATGCTGAAGTAATTCAATCTTCAAGTCCAACCGATGCAACCGAGATCGCCCGCCAGTGTGTAAAAGAGGGATATGATCTGGTAATTGCAGCAGGAGGAGATGGGACCATCAATTCTGTAGTCAACGGTTTAGCAGGATCTCAGACCGCATTAGGGATAATTCCGCTTGGCACAATAAACCTTTTCGCAATGGAACTGAAAATCCCCAGTGATATAGAATCGGCATGCCAGATCATCGGTCATGGCAGAATACAGTCAATAGATCTGGGAAAAGTGAATGACCGGTACTTTACCAGTCTGTGCGGAATCGGCTTTGATGCCTATGTGATAAGCAAAACCGAGTCTTCACTGAAAAAACAGTTTGGATCAGGAGCCTATATTCTTAATGGAATCAGAGATCTGCTCCGATATCCTTTTCATTCGATTCGTCTGTGTGTAGACCAGAAAATTCACAAAAGCGGATATATAGTAATAGTAGGTAATGGTAAATATTATGGGTCATCGATTTTAATTGCTCCTGGTGCCAGTATCCATGATGGAGTTCTGGATGTTGTTATTTTTCAGAAAAGAGATGCATTGAGTCTTCTGCGTTATATATGGGAATTGCACAAAGGTGATCTCACAGCACTTCCTGATGTAGAGCATATTCAGGCAAAACATATCTCCATCGAACATCATGGCCACCATAAGGTTCATGTGGATGGTGAATATTACGGAAAAGCACCGGTGGAGATATCGATAGTTCCATCAGCATTAAAGGTAGTCTGTTAACAGGAAGTGGAAAAATTGGAGTTCCTTGATGGCGGAATTAAAATCGGCGGCAATTTTTGATCTTGATGGCACATTGATACCTCACACCAGTGCTGAGAAAACTTTCATTTTTTATCTGCTACGCAATGGTATTCTATCTCCTTTAAATCTGGTGCAAATGTTTGCTGCTATCTGGAAAACCAGAGGAAATCTGCATGCCATCACCAGAGTAAATAAAGCATATCTGAAAAATAAAGATTACCAAAAGCTTCAGGATATTGCCCGGATTTATTTTGAACCGCGTATTGATGATTTTGTATTCCCACAGATGCGTGACAGGATTAATCAGCACCGTGCCAGAGGCGATCTTTTGTTGCTGCTTACTGGGACTCTTGATCTGATCGCAGCCTGCTTTGTCAGAAAACTTCAGTTACATGGTTATAAGGCTACAACGCTGGAAGTTTGCAGGGGCGAATATACTGGAAATGTATGTGGAATAATGCCCTATGGTATAGGAAAGCTGGAGGTGTTAAGAGAGTTGAAAAAGGAGTACCAATTTGATCCTGACAGCTCATTTCTTTATGCCAATGTGTATTCTGATCGTTTTGTGATGAACGCGGTTGAGTATCCGATAGCAGTTAATCCTGATCACAAACTTCGCAAATATGCGAAACGTTTTGGTTGGGAAATTCTTGATGTTAAAAGCAGGTAAGCCGTTTTTTCATTAACCCACATTTTTTTATTCCATTAGTTTCGGATATTAATTTCCTTTTTCGGCAATTTTGCCCGAATAGTACAAGAATGACCCATAAAAAAATCACTCCCATTTTCTGTAAAACTTAAAAAAACTGCTACCCTATCACATTAAAAAGCATTTTTAATAAAAAAAAAGTCTTGGCACAGCCGTTGCTATTATTATATTACAGGTGTTATGCCATGAAGAATGGCAGATGTGTGTGATGATGATGGGGTATCAGGCGCAAGCCTGAGGGTAAAGGGAACCGAAAGGTTCCCTTTACTTTTTTATACTGAATTCTCTCATTTCTAAATAGAGCACTGGTTTAAAGATCTTTTAATTACGTCGTGAGCCTTTTGGCAGATCTCGGCTTTGGTGGTTTGGGGGGTAACATCTATGGGATCCCCGATTTGCAGATAAATGGTACCGGGATTAATTCTCAAAGATTTTTTTGGCAATCTCAGCATAGCATCCTTAATTGTCAGTGGAACCATCTGAACACCGGCCTGAAGAGCCAGGGCAAAACTCCCTTGCTTAAACTCTCCTAATTGCCCATCCGAACTGCGGGTACCTTCCGGAAACAGGATTAATGAAGTATTAAGCTTCTTGAGCTGCTCGACTGCTTTATCCAGTGAACTTCTGGCTTTTCTGGGATTTGACCGGTCTATGCGAATATGGCCCATAGCCGAGATTCCCCATCCGAAAAAAGGAATCATGAACAATTCTTTTTTGGCAATGAAACTCACATAATGCTTCAAACCTGCGATAATTGCCGGAATATCGAGAGCACTCTGATGATTGGAGATGAAGACATATCTTTTATTAATATCCAGCTTCTCAAGGCCATCCACCTCAATTTTAACTCCCCCCATCCACAGAAGATGAACTACCCATAGTCTGCCGATGTATCTGGAGATGGAAGGAGCAAACAGCACAAAAAGAATGCATACGATACTGTAAACAGCAGTACTGAAGATAACCCATAACAGAAATATTGGTATGCGGATCAAATCAACAAAGCTCAGGCTGCATTTTTGCCTATCCATACATTTTCCTTTCCAATTTTTGCACGAAGTTCCTTAATATTCTCTGGTGCAGCACTCACTTTGATATTTCTGGCACGAATCTTACATTTGTTCTGATCTTCTGTTATAAGATGTATTACCAAAGAGCATTCACCTCTCATGTTTTTGCATTGCTTGTAAATATCTTGAATGAATTCCTTTTCCAATGCCTGGGTATTGAGTTGTATATGGACACTTCGAGTCAGTTTTTCCCTGCTCTCTGCAAGCGAGATACAATTTTCCACCCTTAGTTTGGGTTTTTCTTCGCCATCACGTTTGCTTATCTGACCATGAATCAGGACCATATTATCTACAGCCAGCAAGTGGCTGAATTTCTCATAAGCATCACTGAATACAAGAAGTTCAATTGAGCCATCAAACTCTTCAAGTTCCAGAAACGCCATAATCCTGCCATCACGCTGAGTATGAGTTTTAAGACTGGTGATAAGCCCGCCCACCGTAACAGAAGTTGAATCTTTTACTTCGGTTAAGGATTCTTTTTTTAGCGAAATGGTGGAAAATCCTTTTATTTCATCTTTATAGCGGTCCAAAGGATGTCCGCTTATATAAAAACCTAAAATTTCCTTTTCACGCTGTAGGAGCTGGTTATAAGGCCATGGCGGAGTGTCAGGCAAAGGGGGTTCAGGTATAGAAGCTTCAGCATTATCCCCAGAATCGTTAAAAAGGCTATCAAACAGATTAACCTGCCCGGACAGTCTTTCTTTCTGTAAGCTCCCCCCATATTCAATCGCCTTATCTATTCCTTCGAAAAGTTGCGCTCTCGTACCCTGAAGACAATCAAGGGCACCGGCACAGATAAGCGATTCCAGACATTTTTTATTTACAACTCTTAGATCCACAGATTTTGCAAGATCAAAGATCGAGCTGAATTTACCTTTTTTGGAACGGGCCTCTATAATTGACTCACCACCCTTACCTACATTCTTAATGGCTCCCATGCCCAGGCGAATGTTTCCATTATCAATACTGCATTCAATATCACTCGAATTTACATCAGGTGGAAGAATCTTTATACCCATTCGCTCTGCTTCATTTTTCATGACAAGAAAGCTGTCCTGGTTTCCTATCCAGGATGTCAGGTTAGCGGTCATGTATTCCAAAGGATAATGAGCTTTCAAGTATGCAGCCTGATAGGAAACGTGTGCATAAACAGTAGCATGCGCCTTGTTAAATCCATACTCTGCAAATTTTGCCATCAAATCAAAGACGTCTTTGGCAATTTTGGGATCGATACCTTTAGATACCGCACCGTCCACAAACTTTTTCCCCATCTCCTCCATGACATCGGCCTTTTTCTTTCCCATTGCTTTACGCAATACATCAGCCTGTCCCAGAGTAAAGCCGCCCATTTTTTGCGCAATACGCATGACCTGTTCCTGATAGATAATAACCCCGTATGTAACATCCAGAATTTCAGCAAGCATAGGATGCAGGTACACCACCTCCTCTTTTCCATGTTTACGGTGGATATAGGTATCTATATTATCCATAGGCCCCGGTCGGTAAAGGGCTGTCATGGCTATAAGATCTTCTACGCAAGTTGGCTTAAGTTTACGCAGATAATCCTGCATGCCATTTGATTCAAACTGAAAGACTCCTGTTGTTTCTCCTTTGCCAAAGAGTTCATAAGTTTTGGGATCACCATCCTGAAGTTTCCACAGATCGATTTTTTTGTTATGATATTTCTGGATAAGTCGCAGGGTTTCCTGCAGCACAGTCAAGGTGCGAAGACCAAGAAAGTCCATTTTGATTAGACCGACTTTTTCCACATAATTCATGTCAAACTGGGTCATCACTATGTCTGCACCGGGTTGCTTAAAAAGAGGGGCCCAGTTAACGACTTCTCCTGGTGCAATAATTACTCCACCGGCATGCATTCCAGCCTGCCTGCAGAGCCCCTCAAGCACTCCGGCATGACGAAAAAGCTCAGTATATTGAGGGTTATTCTTTATAACAGTAACCAGTTCATTATTTGCAGCCAGCGATTTTTCCAGATTTTTTTCAGTTACCATTGAGGACAAACGGTTTGCATCTGCCACCGAGATTCCCATCACCCTGGCAACATCCTTTACCACCATTTTAGCTTTCATTCTGCCAAAATTTATTATCTGACAGACCGCATCCCTGCCATATTTCTGGATAACATAATCGATGACCTTGTAACGATCGCGATCTGCAAAATCGATATCAGCATCAGGCATGGAAACACGCTCAGGATTGAGAAAGCGTTCGAAGATTAGATCAAATTTGATAGGATCAACACTGGTAATGCCGATTACAAAAGCGACCAGACTTCCAGCCGCCGAGCCTCTGCAACCAACCCCGACCCCCATTTTCTGGGCGGCCTGGACAAAATCCCGCACAATGAGGAAATACCCGGCAAAACCCATAGAGCAGATTACATCCAGCTCATAATTGAGCCGTTCCTCCAATACAGGTGTAATCTCCGAATATTTTTCCTTTAGTCCCATTTTGGCAAGAGCCCCCAGATATTCTTCAGGATTGGAAAAACCCTGAGGTACCTCTGGAACCGGAAGCTGAGGCTTGGCTTTTATCGAAACATTGCATCTTTCAGCAATTTCAACAGTATTACTCAAAGCTTCAGGTATTTCAGGGAACAGAGCCGCCATCTCCTCTGCCGATTTATAATAAAACTGGTCTGTAGGGAAACGAAATCTTTTGGGATCACTCATAGTAGTGCCGGTCTGAATACAGAGAAGCAGTTCGTGAGATTGAGCATCCTCTTTACAAAGATAGTGCGCATCATTAGCCACGATAAATGGTACTCCCATCTCCCTGCCAAGACTGATCATCTCATCATAAGCAATTTTCTCCTCTTCCATTCCATGATTCTGGAGTTCAAAGAAAAAATTTCCCTCACCAAAAATCGATAGATACTGCTCCGTAATAGCCTTTGCCTGCTGACGGTTTCCTTGAAGCAGCGCTCTTGGTATAGCACCTGCAATACATGCAGATGTAGCGATTAATCCCTCACTGCACTCTTTGAGAATCTCCATGTCGATACGGGGTTTATAATAGAAACCCTCCTTGAAACCCACACTGCTCAAACGCATCAGATTTTTCCATCCGACATTGTTTTCAGCCAGTAAAATCAGATGGTAATAAGAGAATTCATCCTTAACGGTACTTTTATCAAAACGTGACTTGGGAGCAAGATATGCCTCCATACCCAGAATCGGTTTTATCTCCGATGCTTTGCATGTTTCGAAAAGCTCAACTGCCCCAAACAAACCGCCATGATCAGTCAAGGCCACTGCAGGCATACCAAACTCAACAGTCTTCTTTACCAGATCTTTTATCCGTATTGCCCCATCCAGAAAACTGTACTCTGTATGATTATGGAGATGTACAAATTTACCATTCATTATTGTGTAACCCCGATCTTGCGAATTTTCCTGAGGTAAAACATTTTTTTGGATTTTGTGCGGGTAACCTCACCCTCAAATGCAGGATCAATCCCCTTTTGAAAAGAAAGCGGCTTTACTGTATAAATTCCCTGTTTTAAATAGGGACTTCCTTCATAATCAAAGCTGACTACTCCCCCTGTCAATATTGCATAATCAATTACATGAACAATCTCACTGGTGTCCAGAACCTTCAGTTCACTGCCATATTTGGTTCCTCTCATGGGTGAAGGAGTCTGCTCTATCGGTTTTTCAACTTCTGTAATCGCTTTCCAGACAGTAGCAAGCTCAGTTTCGGTTTCCTGAGAAACCTGTTCTATCGATTCAGCAGATTTGTCCTGTCCAGGCATGCGAGTGTCAAAACCCAGATTCTGCAGAATCTCTCTTACTTTATCTTCGCTGCCTTTCTTAATTCTGAAAACTGCATGCGCACTGACAGGTTCAAGAAAAGACCTGATCGGATCATAGGAATTGATCTGCATGGTCACTTTTTCATCACTGGATACCAGCATATTCTGATCGGTAATGTATAAACGTAAAAATTCCCGAATCCATTCGCGAACCGTTTCCTGCACATTCAACGGCGCTTTCCAGTTACTTAGCCTTTCCAGTACCTGAGCCGGATCGATCCCACGAGTGCAACTGTTCAGTATAACCTGTTTACTGATCTTTCCCCAGTAAACCCGATCCAATGATAGCAGTTGTCCCAGTTCATTAAAATAAAACAGTTCTGCCGGATCGACCTCCTGGGGTATTATGGTTGAGAAATTCGGCATTACTACTATTTCCTGTTTCTTCTCTAAGGTCTTCTTTTCTGCATGTTTCGATTTAGTAAATGCAATCTCCTCACCTTTGTGCTGCATATCAATGAGACCACTGAACCAGAGCGCATGTAAAGCATCGATAGCTTCCTGCTGATCCTTCTCAGGAAATATTCGGTATGAGATCCAGGTATTACTCGATTTAATAAGGGCTAAAATCAATTCACGATTCCAGCCTCCTGAATATTCAAAACAAAACGACTCGATATCATGAAGCCTGTCTGATATCTTCTCTGTCAGCCACATGGAAAATAGCGGTAAAACCAGCCGATAATCGGATTCGGTCTCGATTACCATTTTTTTCTGCTTAAGATATGCGATAGCAACAGAATAGACATACTCACTTATTTTGGCATTCAAAGCAGTACCTGTACTGACCAGCTTCTTTAGAAGATTCATTGATGCTCTGTTAAAGCCACCGTTTCTCTTTTTAACGATACTGCCTTGAAAGCATAACCCTGCAATTGTGGCAATATCATTTAAAACTCTCCATGGAAACGTCTCTGATGTCGGGAGAACTTGCTCTACAACCGATTCTTTAAGCAGCACATTGATCAATTCAGGCCGCAAATGCTTCTCAAACTGATTAAAACCAAATATCCTTACGGTCCCATTATTTGATATGGCTGCATAAACAAGAAAAGTAAGCAGAAGAGGATCATCAAAAGGATTGGATGTATCCAGAGTTACTCCATGATCTCCACTAAGATAGACCTGCGCACACCGGTACTGCAAATCGGAAGGCAACTGCAGATACTTTTTGCATAAAGCTTCAGGGGTACTGAATTTTTTTACAGCATCCTCAATCATACTGGAGGAGAGAATTTTTCTTGGACCCTCTGAACCCTTCAGAAAATGTTCAATTACCCACTGGGATGGAAGCTTCTTTATATAATCGGTAAAACTAAGAGAACCAGGTCTATTCACCTTCATTTTTTTCGAATCGATCATCTTTACATAATTCATTCTGAAATTTTCATTTTCAGTCTTTAAAAATAAATGTCGGCACTTTATAAAGTGCGCCTCATTTGAGCTGCCGGTAAAACCCTCAATTTCGCTTATCTGACTTTAAAACAATTGATAAAATTCGGTTCTAACGTTTGCGGTATGGTTCTCACAAGCACTATATTCTACATTTCAGCAGAATAATCACTAATAAGGATCCGTTTCTGCAACTTTTTTACAGGAGTATAATAATGGTAGATAAAGAATTGCTTAATATTCTCTGCTGTCCTGAGACCAAACAGGATCTGGTGTTAGCCGATCAGGAACTCATCGATAAGATAAACCAGTTGATAAAAAAAGGTGTTTTAAAAAACAGAGCTGGTGAGCTTATTAGAGAACCCATTGATGCAGGCCTTGTAAGAGAAGACCGCAAATATCTCTACCCTGTCAGAGAGGATATTCCAATTCTTCTTATCGATGAATCTATCCTCATTGAAGATATCGAATCCAAATCTTAGATATTTTCTGTATTTTCTAACTGGAACTGTTTTTTGAGAGTTTTCAGAACTGATTAATTTTGTCTGAAACAGCCCATCATGAAACGGTTCTTCTCAATCCTTGCAATAACGATATCTCGTTTACGGTTTGATCTCTGTAATCTGTTCCCTTTTATCTTTTTTTCTGAGATTTCGCTCATGAATCTTTGCGTTTATCAGAAGATAAATAACAATAAGAACTATTATCAGCATACCACGGAGAATCAGTGACATTATCGACTCATTCTTTTCTGCATGTGCTTTACTCCCGGATATCTGTATCCCCGATAAGGAATCTCCACAATCGCTTATTCCAATCAGAAACAATCTATAATCACCGGTGCTGTCAAAAACAATGTGCTCCCAGGGAATAAGCCACTCGATAGTAACTTTTTTCTCGCTGTCAAAAAGTTTACCATCAACCTTGTAAATACTGCTTTCCGAAGAGGGTATCTTTAACCATACAGGTTCTTTCCCAGAAGATTGCCTGAAAGAAAATGTCCAGGAGGAGCAACTGACAGAACTGTCCGAACGAATGTAACCGGATAGCCCTTCTTTTGTAGCAATTACATCAACATACCACAACTGATCCTTGTTTTTCCAGGTATAAGCAGATTGGGCATTCCATTCTAACAGAAATCCGTCCAGTTGAATTCGTCGCCCATAACGGTTCACAGTAATTGAATGCTCTGCACCCGAATCAACAGATGAAAGAAGAATGCTTATCATTATTAATTGAAGCATAATTTCACTCCGGAATTATTTCTCCGCTTTTTATCTGGCGCAACGAAACCCGATACTTAATTCTGCAAAGTCGGGTGAAAACCAATGCCGGTTTGAAATACGGAGCTGGGAAGGACCGCTGTAAAAACCTCCGCCCCGAATAACTCTATAAAATCCGGCATCCGGACCTGAAGGGTTCTGATTTTGTGACATCGAATAATATTGCTTATCATACAAGTCCCTGGTCCATTCCCATACATTTCCAGTCATATCGTACAAGCCCCAGTTATTTGGACTGTAAGATCCCCTGTTCTCGAGTTTACCGCTAAAAGCGCACCTTTCCTTTGAAGGAGGTGAATCACCCCAGGAATAACGGTTTGAAGTCCCTGCCCTGGCAGCATACTCCCATTGTGCCTCACTTGGTAGTTTCATTCCCTTTGATCTGCAATATGCTACAGCCTGGTGCCAGGTAACACAAACCACCGGTTTGTCAGGATTACGGTAACTCTGCGGAACAGTAACCCTGATAAACTTATTTCCATTCCATGCCAGACACTTCCCATCATCATAATGAGCCGGAGTGCACTCTCCACTGCGCACACAAGAATCATACTGGGAGACACTGACTTCAAACTTTCCGATTTTAAAGGCTGAAAGTGAAACCTCATGTTCCGGTTTTTCATCCTCCTCAGCGCCATTTTCTGAGCTTCCCATCAAATAAGTACCACCATCCACAGAAACATACTGGCTATAAAGTTGAGATGAAAAAAGAACAGTGAGTAATTGCCAGAACAAGATTTTGGAGAGCAAGGAAAATTTCATACAAGAGCTCACTCTTTGGCTTCAATAATCAGCAAAACAAGACCAAAAAGCGCAAACGCCCCTCCTATGAAAATCCTGTTAAACAGTTTTTGTCGCTTCTTTTCTTTAATCTCAGATGCTTTGACCGAATCAAGATATGCGGTCGTGTGATTAAGAGTAAGTTTGATTGTGTCAGATACATTGCTTTCAAGACTGTGAGTCTGTTCTACACTCTGATAGTGTTCCATTTCTGCACCGATTCGATATTCTCCCGGCTTAAGCTGATTGCCAGAATAGGGAGACTTGCCCACAGATTTCTGATTAAGATACAGAGTGGCGCCTGCAGGTTCAGTAATTATACAAAGACTGGAAGGTTGCTGAAGAACAAAATGCAGCTCTTTCTTCTGAACAGAATCGATTCGCAGTTCCACTTTTTTTTGATAACATCCTTTTTTTCTCAGTGTAATTGTGTGAACCCCGGTATCAACATCTGAGATGGTGAGTGGAGTTACACCCCTCACAGAATCGTTAAACAGGACAATCGCCTCTGAAGGTTCAGTGCTGATTATAAGAGTCGATTTCGCAGTTTCAGTCTCTGAACTTTTTTCTGTGTTCAAGCTGTCATTGGAATAAAGTGTATCAGCAGTTTCAATCGAATCAGCTCCAGTCGCTGCAACCAGTTTTAAACAAAACCCTAAAATGAAAATTAAAACTGAAATTTTATTCATAATTTCAACACCGTGGTAATAAGGATTATTCTTAGCAGGTTTAATATACAATCTGCCCCAAAAGTAGTTTTTTCTCAAAACACTAAAACTGTTGGATTACTATAATTGTACAACAGGAATTATTTTTAGCATAACGATTCTATAAATTACAACTGTTGAGAATGGGACGGAACCTGCCTGGACCCGAAATAATGCCCCAGAAATCTATCAAAAAATTAATTATTATAATATCGATTTTTTTTGCTGCAATTACAGTTTCGGGTGAAGATGCTGATAGTTCGAAAGCACTCAATCTTCAGAAAGAATCCGATAGTCTAGCTGCCAGCTCCCCCAAAAAAACACAAGATATCACCGATACGATCTACTATCAATCAGATTATATCAGTTATGATGCTGAGGAGAAAATACTGCACCTGGCAGGTAAAGCAGAGATTAAGTACCAGAATATGGCATTGTTTGCAGATACAATTTTCTACTCCATAAACAACAATCTTTTTACAGCATCGGGTTCTCCACAACTGATCGAAGGCAAAGATACCACCCATGGGGACTATATGGTATATAACATAAAGACCCGCAGAGGACGGGTGCGCTACGCTTCGACGCATCTGGATGACGGCTATTTTACAGGCCAGAACATTATCAAATCCGAGCAAAACGAACTCTATGTGGATCAGGGTGATTACACAACCTGCGCTCACATAGACACTCCTCACTATTACTTTTACGGACAAAAAATCAAACTCATACCAAAAGATAAAATAATTGCCAAACCGATTGTGCTTAACATTGGTGATGCACCTGTCGCAGTCCTTCCCTATTTCATCTTTCCCTTAAACAGAGATCGCCGAAGCGGATTTCTTACCCCGGCTATAGGAGGCAACTTCGGCAGAGGTGGTTATATAGAAAACATCGGATACTATCTTGCACCAAACGACTATGCAGACTTTCTTTTCAGGAGCAAAGTCGCTGAATTCAATGATTTCGTCATGGAAGTGCAAAGCAGATATGCAAAAAAGTATCTGCTGGATGGAAGCATTTCTGCACGATACGCCTACAGCAGAAGATACAGTGAAGGAATTTCCAACAATAATGAATTCGCCCTTAATTACTATCATAATCAGAATCTGACACCTGACGGACTCACCAAACTCACCGGTACAGGTAATCTTATCACCACCAAGAACTTTTTCAAGGATTTTTCTGAAGATTCAACCGAACTGGTTAATCAGAAACTTACTGCAAACATGTCACTTTCCAGACGCTTTGAATCAATTAATGCAAGCGCCAACCTCAACTGGATACGCACTCATGACCTTCAGACAGATATTATCACTGAAGATCTGCCCTCCTTTAATTTCAGTTTACAGAACCGTCCGCTGATTCCTTTACCCGAATCGGCAAGCCCGGACAGTTCAAAATGGTATAACTCCATTTTTTACAGTTACAGTACCAAAGGGATTGTAAAGCACACTATCGACCGAAATGACTCTCCTCAAGTAACCTGGCATCCGGGGTTGAATCATTCGCTCAATATCAGTTCCACCCAGAAGCTTTTCAAATATATAAATGTCACTCCCAGTTTTTCTGCAAACATGTCAAACTTTTTTGGCTACAGAGATACTGCTGTCCAGCATACTGACACGGCCATAGACACAATCACCTACAGGCTTACAGGTTCTTTCAGAGACACCCGTTACGATGATTACAACTATCCGGTTATAAGCAGAGACACCATCCTTAACCGTCAGAGGCGCGCTGACACAATAGTGGTCAAAAGAGAACATCGCAGGATTACTCCTGTCAAAAAAGCACACGACGAATCTGCCAGTGATATTACCTGGCAAACAGGTGTAAACCTGTCCACCAACCTCTATGGCCTTTTCCCTCTTAAGATTTTTAATTTTGCAGGGCTGCGACACACTCTCAGCCCCAGCATCGGTTACAGGTTTGTCCCCAGACACGACCAGGAAAAGGAATTTTATGATATCGGAATACCTTATTCCAGGGGGCGCCCAAGATCACAACTACTGGATGTCTCCCTGTCGAATCAGTTTGATGGAAAAATCCTGAGGGAGAAGGAGGGTGAAGCCAAGCCCGAGGAACACAAATTTCACATGCTGTCTGTAAACATGAGCACCAGTTATGATTTCGAAAAAGAAAGCAGGAAATGGAGTGATCTTGACCTCGATGCAAACACCACCATCAAAGGGCTTAACATAAGATACAGTTCCTCTTTCTGGCTTTACGATGAAAACAACATTCTGAGTATGCCTATAATGAAAAACATGAATATCAGTTTCAGCACCGGAGCACTGAGTGCAAAAGGAAAGTTCTGGGATGGTGATCTTCTGGTTTTGGATTCACTGGACAGCGGTGATCCTTTGAAATATGGAAATAAAGGAGCCCAGGATTGGCAAATCAGCATTAGCCCCTCATACAACTACTCTTTGCGACGTGACAGCCCCGGAGAGATGTTCACACCGGAAAAGCACTACGCCCTAAGTGCATCAGCGAGCTTGAATTTTACCAGAAACTGGTCCGTGAGCTGGAATGGTACCTATAATTTTAATGATGATCAGTGGAATCATAATAGTTTTAATTTCCGCTGCGATCTTGAATGCTGGGACATGATTTTCCAATGGCGGCCCGAAAAGATCAATCCCGGATTCTATTTCAAAGTCAACATAAAGAAGCTTCCTGAGATCAAATGGGAACAGAGAGAGTAGGAAAGAAAGAATATCGAATATCGAATATCGAATATCGAATATCGAATAACGAAAAAGGATAAGAATAAGAATAAGAATATGAATGAAGAATAAGAATGAAGAATCAGTCGTTTCCGGTTAGTTTTACCAAAGATCACTGTATTCTGAATAAATCACAAAATCCAAAATTCGAAACAGGAGCAGAAGTAGGAATGGAAAATCCAACTCGAAACAGGATTATTTTACTCAAAACACTTTTATTCTATTAATAAAGCCCCTTATCATTCTTCCTATCATTATCTCAATCAAAACAATCATTCTAATCAAAGTTTAATTTCCACAATCCTCCCAATTACGGTTTAGACAGCTACCGGTTATCCATTTTGGGTTCCCGCAACCTACATTTAATGTGCCCCGGCCTACATTTGATATTTCCCGGCATACATTTAAAGTGCCCCGGTCTACATTTAATATTTCCCGGCCTACATTTGGTATTTCCCGGCTTACATTTATAGTGCCCCGGCCTACATTTGATGTGCCCCGGTTTCCAGGACTGCCCTTTTTACTCTCATTTAATCCAATAAAAGCCATTTCTTAACTCTTTCCCTTACTTCGTCTATTTGAATTTGTCCGTGAGGGTGTAAAATATTCATCAGATGAAGAATTCTTTGCGCAGGTATAAATTATTATACCTGGAAAGATGCTGTTTTATTCTCTACTATAATAAGATAAACCCTGCTTTGATTTGAAATTATCTTACCGTATAAGCCGATCTTCGAATGGGATCATCGGCAAATGCTTTCCTCCCGTAAATTCTGATCCTTTTCATGATTTTGTTAAGCAATATAAACTTCTCGCGACCACTTTCCGGCAACTCATTATAGGGATTGAACTCTACATCTTTTCTGCTTGCCATCTTTCTTAGTTTTTCCGAATTAATGCGGGCTTTTTGAACCATCTCTTTGTCAGTGAAATACTCCGGTTCTTTAGCCATAAATCTTTCCGCAGTTACAGCTAAATCCATCAGATCCTGTGAAATATCGATATATGCATTCTTTCTGGAAAGTCCGGGTATTATTCTTTCCGATTCAGCTAACTTAAAAGCATTATTCAATGAGGAACGTAATTCTGATCGCAGTTTCGAGCATTCTTTGGCAAAGTCTTTCACTACAGAGGTTTCGCATTTACTATCCTCACGGTACAGAAGAATTTTTCCGTTAAGAGAAGATAGTTCTGCAATCATCTGCTGCAGCTTTTCATAGAGACTCCAGGGAAGCTTGGCTGCAATCAATTCTTCTCTGTCCTTTTCGCAAAGTATTTTTAAACTGGTAGCTTCCAGAATGAGTGCGATCAGAGATTTTTTTCTGAAACCATTCGCCCTGCTCTTCATAGGAACTTCTCCTTTCTTAACCTACAGGCTTTCTGGGCATTTCGCATTCTGATTTCTTAACAGCTATATTTTCTCCATTATGGTTGGTTTATTTTTAGCATTTCCATATTATCTCTGAGTTTTTATTATTGTCCTTCAGTAGTGTCCGGTTAAATTAACAAAGATAAAAGTAGCTAAAACCTATATTATCAATAAGCAAAATAAAAAAATTAAAGGGAAGCGATCTTGAACAAAGAAAATATAATATTTAGTCAGCTAATGAGTTCTGCTTATTCAAAAGAATTTCATACCTATCATAAACAGTCAATCCTGATGCGATAACTCTTTCCTGTCAGCCCGAAAATCACCATTGGTATCCGATGCTGCCCAAAGTCGCCCATCATTTCTGGTACCCACGATAAGCGTTCCTTTGGGCCCCATGGCCATGGAGCGGGCATCGGGTATTCCAGACACATATTCATTAATCACAAACCCATCTGGAAGATCTATCCGGTTTAATGGCAATGAAGAGGCTGCAATTGTATTCCACATTATGACGAGAGAAAATGGGGCAATCATTTTCCATACAATTTGACTCAATCTCATAGGGATTTCCTTTTATACTAAGTAGCCTGTTAATCTTTATGGTAGGACGCATTACTTTACAATATGGGAAGATAAAGTTAAATTATTCGCGAAATTTGTACCAGATAGTATCGAACTATAGGAAAAGATGATGGTAAGAGTGTTATCGAAACACAATCTGTACCAGAAAATTCCTTTTTCCAAAGCCTTTCTCCACAGAGTAGCTATGTTATGAAAGAACCGTGAATAACCTCTACCGGAATCCTCTTCTGGTCAATGACAACTACAAGTTCAGGTTTATCAAAGGTCAGCAATATTCTCTGATGATACTGGTGTGATCCCGAGTCTTTTGGTTCTTTTCCGGTCTTAAGTCACCATTTAGAGGATTAGGAGGCATTTTCACCATCTACAACTAATTTCCCCTCTGAACCTTTAAACATTCTTTATCTTGTTGCTCTCTTTTGGCTAATATTAAATTTATTTAAACTGAAGAGAGAACTATAGAATAGATGCAACTGGTAAACAGTTGCCGCACTTGCCTGATTAAAGGTGAACAATGAAAATTTCTGTTAAAAATAGCATTTTGTTAATTTTTAATAAAAATTGACCTTGTTTAGTCACTGCAAATTCATCATCGAAGTGCTAAGGAGGAGCATACTATGTTATCGTTAAAGGAAAATGTATTCGAGACTCTGAAAAACGGCAAGCCCGATTCTTTTGTTAATGGATGGGAACCTTTTCCCCAGGTGTGGGATCCTCTGTTTTTCTATTTGTGTCCGGTTGCACCTGGTTCTACTGCAATCAATCCTTGGGGCATAACGCTTCATTGGGAACAAGGTCATCCCGGTGTAATGCCTATCATAAACGAAAAAACCAAAGTTTGTCCTGATGTTACACAATGGCAGAAATACTGCAAGGCACCCGATATCGAAAACATCGAGTTTGACTGGTCTCAGGCAAAGGAAGCGGCAGAGAAGATAAGAGCAGAAGATAAATTTGTGATGACCTGGATTGTAACTGGCCTCTTTGAATCATGTCACTTCATGATGGGCTTTGAAGACACACTCTGCAATTTTCTGGTTCAACCGGAAGCAATGCATGAGCTGATTGCCTATATCACCGAATTCAAGAAAAAACATATCCAGATTCTTATCGATAATCTTCATCCTGATGTGATCATGTTTCATGATGACTGGGGAACCAAACACAATTTGTTTATGCATCCGGACGTCTGGCGTGAGTTCTTCAAGGAACCCTATAGACAGATTTATGGGTTGATGAAGCAACAGGGAATTATCACCATGCACCATGCTGACAGTTATTGTCAACCCATAGTAACCGACATGGTTGATGTCGGAATCGATATCTGGCAAGGTGTTCTTCCTACAAACGATATCATGCAAATCAAAAAAGACACTAACTTCAAATTAACCCTTATGGGTGGAGTCGAAGCATCGGTTGTGGATTGTGAAAACTGGAGTGAAGATGTCATTCGTGCTGAAGTCGCGAGGGCCTGCCGGGAGTATCACGAGGGCGGTTGCTTTATTCCCTGTCTGACCTATGGTGCAGAGCTAAACATCTATCCAGGAGTAATGGATGTAATCAAAGATGAAGTGAGAAACCAGAACCAAATTTATTTCCCCAATACTGAATTGAGTTTGGCTTAAGGTTCTATTGTTACGCCGAAAGGTATTCAAACCTGATTCGGATTTGTTTGGTGTGAATCGCATAGAGCCGCTTTAGACTAGCGGCCTTGAAATTTTTGTTTACCCTTAGAAGTAGCTACAGAGAAAGGGTTCGCCCTTCGAAGTGCTACGAAGGAGGGTTCGCCCTTCGAAGTAATCCGGACATAGGACGAAAAGACCATATCTACAGGTGATATGGTCGAAAAACTTCTGAACCCGATAAACAAAAAGGTCGAAGCGAGGCACGTCAAAGAATCGTGCGATTTTGGTAATAGAAACATTGGTTACCGACTCTTTTTGAGTCGGCAATCCCCTGTTTGATAAGCTTATCAAGCAAAACCGAAAGCCGGTTTATGGTAATGCCACTGACACTTGAGAGCTCTTCTATTGTTGATGGACGACGTCGGAGAAGACTCAGTATCGTCTGTTCAGTATCAACACCGGGGATCTCGTTCTGAGGCACATCTCTTGAGTTTCTGGCAATAATCTCTACCGGCAGAGGAAAGAAAAACTCTGCGATTTTTTTCAACGTTTCGGCAGATGCCACTTTAACCCATTCATAGGCTCCTGGTCGATCGAGACTGTTTAACTGTACCCGTGTAGGTTTGATTTCCAGGAGATAAGATTTAAACCTGCTCAATTCTTCAGGATTGTCGTTAACACCAGGTATAATGAAAATTTCAAGCCACAGATTACCTTTGTACTCTGTTGAGAAAGACTTTAGGCCTTCCAGAATGCATCGGTTGTCAAGAGAGGGATGAGGGCGATTGACCTTGGAAAAGGCCTCATCTGAGATGGCATCAACTGAAGGCAAAATCAGATCGACCGACATGACTTCTGCACGTACTTCAGGTAGAGTAAAAAGTGTTCCATTGGTCAGTAATGCGGTTTTGTACTGGGGAAATTCTTTTTTGATAAAGCTGATACATGTCCCCAGAGCGGTATTCAGTGTAGGTTCACCGCTGCCACCAAAAGTAATATAATCCAGTATGGGTTTTTTCTGTAAATAATCGGAAAGCTCTGCGATTATCTCATCACCGGATACATACTCTTTCCTCTCTATAGTAAGCTGGGTAGTTTTTCCGCATTCACAGTAGGCACAATCCAGTGTACAAACCTTCAGGGGCATCATATCTACGCCCAGGGAGAGCCCCAGACGTCTGGATTGAACCGGACCATAAAGATGTGTGTATTTCATTGAAAAAATATCTACTCCAATTCTCAAATCAAATCTTAAATCTGAAAAGGCACCCTAAATTCCCCGCCCCTAAATCTCCCGATGTACATCGGGAGACTTTAAGATCTCATGATGTTACTGTGAACTTGATTCCGGGGTCTTTTCCGTTCTTAAGTCCCCAGAATGGAGCCCCCCTAACCCCCAAAGGGGGAACTAAGATCCACAAATCAAGCTACATGGTCACATTATGCGATCCTAAAGTCCCCCTTGGGGGATTTGGGGGCTTTTCAAGGGAGCTACCCTTCAGATCATCGATCCTTCAACTGCTACTTCAGGTTTGAGCGGATGATTGGTTTTTATCAGGAAACGTCCCTGCCGCTTCTCTTTATTAATCAGGTCAGTGGTTATTTTCAACCGATAAGAGTAGCCCTTTTTGTCTTTTGTGTCTTGCGGTTCTGAGAGATTGTAGTCCACATACAGTGGTAGTGAAGACTGCCATGCTGGTCCATCTGATGCATCGCTGTATGATTTAAATGAGATCTCAGAGATTTTAAGATCTTTGATTGTACTGATAAATTCGACTACCGCCTGAAGTTTTTTTGCTGAAGAATCAACCTTCATCTGAATGTAGTTGTTAGGAAATTCTATATAGGCCTTCAGTACTCCACCTAAAGAAAGCCTCAGAGATTCGTTATTTTTGGCATTCGAATGGATTGTGATATACTTTCGGAATTCTCCCAAACCAATTCTGTCGATAGCTATCTCTTGAGTTACTTTTCCTGAAGCACCGGGCTGAATTATGGAATCATAATCAACTGCTGTACAACCACAACTGGCCCTGATTTTCTGTATAACCAGAGATTCATCTCCGGTATTTTTTATAGTGAATGTGTGTTTGACACTTTTACCGGCTCCCTCATACACTGTACCAGCATCAAAATCTACACTGTCTACAGAAATCATGGGAGCTGCCGTTACAACCAACTGCATAGACAAGATGCCTAAAAAAACGCTACTACACAATAATTTATTCATGAAAACCTCCATCAGGCATAAAACACATATTGATAGAGAGAAAAAATAATTTAAAGCAGCAAAGAAATTACGTTCTAATATTTTAAATTATTAACTTTTAGTTATTAAAACAAATCAGCAGCGTCCGGTTAATTTGACCAAAGGATGCTTGAGATTGCAATTTCGGACCTGAAAGCACCAAAATCACAATTCTTAAATTTCAAACAAATTCCAAATTAAAATAACCAAATTTTAAACAGGAATAGGAGTAGTGAAGGAAAATTCGAAATCTGAAACAGGAACAGGAGAAGAAAATTCGAAACAGGATAGAGACCACCACTTATAGTCTTTCCTTATATTTGGTATTTGAGATTTGGAGATTTCGTAATGGATGAATATCCAAGCTGGAAATCAACCGGATATTTTGTTCTTTGTATCAGATATTTCTTTACCAATAATTTCTGCCTATACACCGTGTTGTCATTTTTCCCTTTAAAACCCCAAACTGTTATCGAGATAAAATTATTTTCCACATAAATAATCAGAACAGGATTGAAAAAATGGTTGATACACCGTTAATAGATAAAGAAACTGCCGCAGATCGCTCGGCAATCGTTCGGTTACATAATAAAGGAGAGTTCTGGAAACCCTGCCCTGGAACTACTCAGGGATATCTGTGTTGTGGTTATCAGATCCTCACTCCTTCCACCGGATGTGGCATGTACTGCAAATATTGCATTCTACAGGCCTATTTTCCCTATCAGTGCCAGATCTTATTTGATAATTTCGATGATCTGGAAAAAGAAGTCCATTCTAAATTGAGCAACAGATCTGAGGTAGTAAGGTTTGGCACTGGCGAATTTGGTGACAGCCTGTACTCGGAGAATAAAACCGGTGTTGCCAGAAAGATCGCCGAACTTTTGGAACCTTACCCTAACGTGATTGTAGAGTTTAAGACAAAAAGCACCAATATTGAACCATTAAAGACTATCAGGAAACCAGAAAAGGTGATTATTGGTTTTTCACTGAATACACCGACAATGATTGAGCGGATGGAGAGCGGAACAGCTCCCCTGGAGCAACGTCTGAAGACAGCAGCGCAATGCATTGAGATGGGTTTTTATGTGGCATTTCATTTTGATCCCATGTTTATCTACAAAAACTGGGAATCCGAATATCGCAATGTGGTCAGAAACATTTTTAAAAAAATATCCGATCCAACAAGAATTGCCTGGGTAAGCATGGGCGGATTCAGGACTATGCCAGCCCTGAAAAACCTCCTCAAGCAGAAAAATGATCATCTAAATCTTTTCTCCGGTGAGATGATTACCGGAATGGATGGCAAGTTACGGTATTTCAGGCCCTTGAGAACAGCTCTGTATAGGGCAATGGCCCAGGAGTTTGAAATTCATTATCCGGAAATCACTCTCTATCTATGTATGGAGAGCCCGGAAATCTGGAAGGATTCAGGGATGAAAAAGCGAATCCCTGACGGGCTGGTCCGATATCTGGACAATCGGGCCCAGGTGATACTTGGGGCCCCCTAAATCATAAGGGTAAGATTTTGTAACAGATTGAATTGAAATGCGTAACGCATTACAACCCCCTAAATCCCCCATCGGGGGATTTAGGGGCAAGAATTTAGTGGGCTGGAATTTAAGAGACAGATGTTGTGAGAAAAACAGAAGCAGAGGCAGAGACATAGATCCAAGCCCTCTTTACTTCGCTATTCGATATTTTAAAAATCATTACCATAAAATGGAGAAATCATGACTAAGATTGGCAATTTTGAATTGGGAATAAAGCCGGGAATTGTGGCTATCATCGACGAAATGATCTCTGTTGAGGAAATAACCGCACTCAAAGGCAAAGGGATCGATCTGATTGAATTGAGAATCGATTGCTTTGATGCCCCCCTAGAGGAAACTGTCTCTTATGTAAAAAAGATACGTTCATCGATCGATATTCCGTCGATTGGAACTGTTCGTGAAACCGATTTTAACAAAAATAATCGTCTGGAGTTTTTCCAGGCTATTGCACCCTTTGTAGATTGCGTAGATATAGAGCTTGGTACGCCCATCTCAAAAGAGATTCTGGCTTGCAGCAAAGGTAAAACGATTCTGGTTTCGGAGCACGATTTCGAGAAAACACCATCGATTGATGCTTTGCAGTCGATGGTTGACAGGGCACTTCTTCAGGGCGCAGATATCATAAAAATTGCAGTAATGGCCAGAAGCACTGCGGATGTAACACGGCTTCTGCGATTTACCGAAGATTGCAAGGTACCTTTGGTAACAATAGCAATGGGACCATTAGGCTCGGTTTCCAGAGTAATAGCTCCACTGTTTGGTTCTTTATTTACCTATGGATTTATACACAGGCCAGTTGCACCGGGCCAGCTCTCAGTTGAAAAGCTAATAGAGGAGCGGACCCTTTATTTTCCGGCCGGAATAGATTAACGATAAATTGCCCTGCTTGATTTGTAATCCGGCAGAAGAAGGAGTGACCAGTTATCGAAATCATATCCAATGGCAAATGTGAAACGATTTCCACCTCTGGGGGCTTTCTGATCCAACCCTTTATCCCAGCGAAGCTTTAGTGCGAAAGGAAGATTATTGAAGCTCTGAGCCTCCAGACGTAACTCCAGTCCAAATGCAAGCAACCAGTCATCGCGATCAAAATTTTTGAAATCCGAAGGATTATCCCAACCCGCTCCACCCGAAAGATTGATTGCCCCATATAATCTTTCCAGGTAGAAAAATCCGATTTTCTTATCGATCAGATATCTTGGCCACAGGGGAAATCTGTAGGACAACTCGCCCTGAATCACTGCCTTTCCGGTGATTTGTGCAGTATCGTACTCGATTTCAACCGTATCTTTCTGAACGATTCTTTTGATTTTTGTATCCCGGTAATAATAGGAGTAGCCGGGAATCCAGGCTACCGGAAGCAGAAAAGAGGGAATGGGAGTAGTCTGTTTGACTACCTTTATCGCAGTTCCCATGAGGTCTAAATGCAGATCATGGCGCGCAAACCAGGGCGCTGGCATACCCATTTTTGCATGTCCTAAAACCTGATGATATTTATAATCATCATAGCGTTCCTTGAGAATGCCATCATCGGTAGAAAAACTGTTTTCCTCTTTTAATGCATGCTGATTCCAGAAATCGTATTGTAATTTGGCTACCAGACCTACAGGTGAAATGACACTCTTAGCCTCAGACTTCTGTGAAGCAAAAGTGCCCATTACTCCACTTCTGAACGCTTTGTTCAGATTGTATTTAAAAACAGTAACTTCATCGAGCTGAAGCCGGATATCATAGAAATCCATACCACCCAAAAGATGAAGGCCTAGCTGGTTTCTGGAACCGGAACCACTGCCCGCATAATGGGATACTCTGAAAAGAAGGTCCTGAATCTGGGCATTGTAATTGGTAATCTCAGTCGCCTCTTCTACTTCATTGAAAAACCAGTCTCTTGCTGCAATACCCCGCATGGTGTAATCAAAGTAGAGTGTAAAAGGAAGAAGTCGGGTGGAACCAAAAACTCCCAGATCATAATTATTTTTGACATCAAAAAAGCCTTTCTGGAATCGGAGCATCTTGGCGATCTGGCTGGGTTGTACAAACAGATATCCATTCAACTCAGAACCCAAGTCCGAAAGAGTCCAGGGATCGATCAGATTGAAAATCAGACCGGTCTTAAGAACCGTTTTACCTTTATTGACATTGTTATCCTGATTAGTTACCTGTTCTCCCAAAAGCAGGGGCATTACCAGAAGTTGCCTTGGAACTCCTCGAATTGCTTTTTGCGGTGCTCCTGCTGTGGAGCCTGATGCAATCGGGTATTTATTCATGGGAGAAAGAGGATTCTCCACTGACATCTCTGACAAAACCTTGATACTGTCTAACAGATAAATGCCATATCCATCCTTTGAGTACCCTGCATAAGCCAGCTTTTTTCCATCTGGAGATAATGATGGAGCGAAACCGCCTCCTGCTACATTGGTAATCTGCTGAAGCTTCTTCGATTCAAAATTATAACGGTAGATATTGAATATTCCGTTTCTGTCCGAAGAGAAGTAAAGATATTTTCCGTCCGGACTGAAACATGGATCTCTCTGGTCAAATTCACTGCTGCAAAAAACCTTACAGCTATTATCGGTAGTATCATAAATTGCTATCTTGCGGTTTTTCTTATCCATAAAGCTGAAAGCTATGTCTTTACCATTGGGAGCCCAGTCTACACTGAAAATATATCCGATCTCGATGCTGTCTGACTTCGCCGGAAAGATCTTTTTATCCAAATTTCCACTGGTATCGGTGATTGACAGGAAAAAACGGTCGATCGATCGGTGCGCATAGGCTATTCTGTCGCCGGAAGGTGAAAATGATGAACTGAACACACTTTTTTTGCGTGTAAGCTGCTTGTCGGTTTTATGAAACAACCTGATTTTCTTTTTTTCGGGAGGAAGAGTATCGGTGAAAAGATCCAGTACCCTTGATCCACCCATACGGGCAGGAAGCTGGGATTTGACTGAATGTGCACTGGAAAAACAAATTTTTCCGGTGGGGGCATGAATATCATAGACATTGCCTATACCCATCTCAAGCCGGATTTTCTGTTTTTCATCAACAGTATCACTAAGAGCATAGGAATAAAGGTGTTTTCTGGAGTAGTCATTTTTACCGTTTGAAAGGAAATAGATTCTGGAACCATCAGGAGAGAATCTGGGCCACAAGTTAATGAAACCATCTTTATTTATTTTCCTTCCATAAACCTGCGTACCGATATCGGTTACTTTCTGACGGTATTTTTTCAACAGATGATTCTTCCACTCATCATAAAGCTGTTCACCGGAAATTCCCAGCACAGTCTTTATAACCCGGTCAAAATCCAGCCGGTTTATTTTTGCACTCTCCCGTACCATTAGCACAACTTTGTCATAACCGTATTTTTCTGCAATATAGGAGACCAGCGCAAAGCCATGATTGTAGCTTTTCTCGTAATCATCACTCTTTCCGGCACCCACCTGCATGTGTGCCCATGAAAGAAGTTTACCGGAAAGACTCAGGGTACGCAAAATCATATCCCTGTGGGAATCCCAACTGTCTGCCCCATTCCGTGAACTTTCATACTGGGCAATGCCTTCAGTGAGCCAGAATGGAAGAATGCTGGTGCTCAGCGACTGAAAAACCTCCATCCTGTTTTTCTCATTAGGATGTGAAAAGAAACCGAAGCGGATATCCGGTATTGCAGGAGAAAGTTTTAACCCGCTGATAATAGAAACAATATGCGCATATTCATGGGTTATAACATCATCCCACCACTCATGGGTTCCTCGCAGTTCAAAATCCAGATCATGAGTCCATAAGGTGATGGTGTTGGTATAGGGAAGTGCCCAGCCGTTACTGTAATCGCTGTCAATGATCAGCACATCAGTTTTTGATGGAAGAGTAAGTCCGTAGGTATCCTTGTAAATACTGTAAAGCTGCTCCAGCTTTTTGCTTACCTTCTCTACAAGATGCCCGCAATTGTACATGTAAGAGATTCTGAAGTGTTCGGTACTTACAGTTTCAAATTTCAGTCCGGCTGCATTGAATCTGGCTGCAAAACTGCCATAACAAATTACAAATAGTAATATAAGAACTGCTTTGTGTTTCACTCTGAATCCTGTCCGGTTTATTTAATGACAGCCATTTTCCAGAACCTGGAATGTTTTTTCCCGTTGATAGTTGCCTCCAGTCGGCATCTGTAAACGCCAGGACCGAATTTCTCAACCGATACATTATGCTCATTCCAACTGGGATAACTTCCAGTAAGCTCCTCCGGAGGATTTCCCATCTTTTTCATTGAGTAAACGACAAAACCGGTTATACTGTATATATCGAGTCTAACATTTGAAGCCGGTCCTGAAAACTGATATTTAATAGTTACATTTTTAACGCCTCTGGCCGGGTTAGGATAACTGAAAAAGCTGATTGGTTCACTTGTACCTGCAATAACCGGAAGAGGCGATCCGCCATAGGTAAATGAACGGCCACTGTTATATCCTGGCATAGGCCAGAAAAGAGAATCCGGAAGAATCTCTTTGGCAATTTCCCATCTATAAACCCATCCTTCAGTCGATACGGCAATAAGATCAGGTGTCTTGTCCTCATCCATAAAACACAGCATTGGTGAACAAATAAGAGGTGATCCTGCTGTCAATGGCCAGCTAGATTGTATGATGGAGTTGTTCTTGGATGGACGTTTTGCGTCTTTTGTCAGCGCATCAATCAGCCCTCCAGGGGTGATATCATGAGCGATGAGCGAATCATTATAGTTTAAAATGGTATCCATTTGTGCTCTGGTAAAATCGGTAATGCTATCAAGTGCTCCATCTTCAAGATAGAACCATACAGTACCGGAATTCAGGTCTGCCTTCACCACCTTTGCAGCCCTGAATGTAATATTGTCACCTGTAGCCGATGAAAAAAGAACAAGAGGCTCCCTGTTGGCACCACATACGATTGCTGGTGATGACTGGACACTGCCGCGCTGATACCAGTAGCGGGTATCAAGATATGCCGGCCATCCGCTGAGTAAAGCATTCTTGTAGTTGAATGCATATATTCCGTTTGTACCGCTGATAACGATATCCAGATGGCCATCTTTATCCAGATCTGCAAGTGCAGGTGCGGAATAATTTACAGGCAGGACAGTCCGGTCATCGGCATTCTGCTTTTTGGTATCAATGTAGGCGTAGGTTGAAGGCCAATCGGTAGGCTTTTCCTTCCATCCCTTTGCCAACTTCAGATCTAACTCGTAAACCCAAAGACCATGCCTGCTGTCCGAAACCACTATTTCCAGAGCGGTGTCTCGATCAAGATCTCCGGTAACCAGAGTGTATGGAGCAATACCAGGCACGACAATGGATAAATCGGCACTATTTTTACCGGCAGTGCAAAGAGAAAGCCTGCCATCACTCTGGATAACAGCTATTGTATAAGATGATCCCGCCAGCGATGCAACTGCATTGACTGCACTGTCCGATTTCAGTTTAACAGAGTGCACCGGGTTCATGAAATTGCCGAAAAAAACCACTCCGTTTCTGCAACCCACGGCCCATGCCGAGTCTTTATAATTGCAAACGTATGAAGAAGGCGTGGCATCAAGTCTGATTGTGTCAATACGAACTTCAGGACTCAGTGTGCTCAGCGAATAGATACATCCATTGGCGGAGGGCATAAAGACCCGGTTGGCAACAACCGAGGGCATAGCGATGATTTGTGGTAAACTATCTAAAAAGCTAATTGTGTCAGAATTGTGAAGGGTATCTCCTTTAAGGTCTACACGATCCACCGGAAGTAATTTTCTGTTATAGCTTGTCAGAGATAGAGTATCTGCAGACCAGGCATAGATTTTCCCACTTTTACTTACAAGAACCAGTTCTGCAGCTTCGGTTGATGGATCAAAGTTTCCGGATACGGGTTCAAAAAACTCTTCAGGCGCGGTTCTCTTGGGCCATGATGGAACCAGATAATCCCATTGGACTGAAACCTTGAAAACAGAATCGGAGATATTGGAAGTATAATGATGATGTGATCCTCTCATCAGAACAGAATACTCCTTCTGAATGCTGCTCTGAGGAGTAAACTGCAGTTTTATCCAGGAATGTCCACCATCATTACTGCGTGTTGAGGGCCTGGTATAGGGGCCAAATCCGTTAACCCGTACGGTTTTGGACGAGGAGTCGATAACCGATTCATACGGAAAAACATCTTCAGCACCTCCAAAATCAGAAACCAGCTCACCCAGAACATTCTGGAACTGAACGCTGATATCCGTTATGCCATCAGCTTCCACCAGTCTGACACCCTTATATGTTGAATCACTGTTTACCATGTTATATTGCAATCTCTGGCGTATCAGATGCTCATCCACATGCCAGACAAGAACACCGGAAGCCGGCAGCCCGATGTCATTATTTTCGGGTAAAGTGACTGTACCGGAAGGTCCGGTTTGTTTGAGCACAGAATCCAGGTTGACATGAAATGGATAGGCAGCTATGGGATTTCTGCGGTAATCGGTTGTATCATAATTAAAGAGGTTTTTATTACCCGAAAGATTGCGCTGGCGATTTTCGATAAGGTAGTATTCATGATTATTTATGGGAACCATCAGGATTGTAGTATCATTGCTTTGCTGACCCATGGCGATCTTGTCTAACACAGTAGACAGCGCTTTGATAGAATAGGTTTTTGCCACACCCACAGGAGCGATTTTCGGTTCATCCCAACCCATAAAGGCACGTACCCAGGCCGAAGGATACGGAGGAATGAATCCGCTGCCATTGAAATCGGCACCGATATCCATGATACAGAAACCGCCAACACCAGAACCTGAGCTGGCCCAGAGATCAGGAACACCCAATTGACGAGCGATCTGATTGACCAGAATACCTTGTATACCGCAATTAAGGCTGTCCTGATTTGCAGTTTCAGAACAGATCATCAGCTCATCGACAAGCAGGGAATTCTTTCCCTGAACCACCACCCCATTCTGAGGCAGTCCCAGAGAGTCACGGTAATATTTGAAATAATCGGGTGTGATAAATACATCATACATGTCTGCTTCGGAATCCATACGGGCATCTGTAAAATAGGTCGCTCCGGCATGGAAAATCAGAAAGGCCGTTTTAAGCCCCGTTTCATCACGAATGGTGCTGTCGGATGGATTGAAAGTGAGTCTGGAAAAAGGAGATTTTTCCGGTATTTTACTGACCTCCAGTATTGCATCTCTTGAGAAACGAAGCAGGCCGGTTGATTTTCTTTCATAATACTGATCCAGAGTTTCATCTTTCTTTTTACCGCCAGGAGAGTATTTGGGGAGACTATGAGGGACAGTATATGGATTGCCATCAGGATCTGTGCTGTATAACGAGTATTTAAGGACCAGGTTACCACGAGAGACTTTTCTGTAATATTGGGCAACAGTTTCAAGCTGATTAACAAAGTAGAGTGAATCGTGAGGCAGGCGATCGAATTTATAAACGGTTTTATCGCTGTACCATCGTAACTCATCCCTTTCCTTTTCTCCGCCGTCCCTCATTCCGAATCGACCATTTCCGGTAGTCAGATACAAGGAATCGGGTTGAAATTCCACCATAAAAGCCATGATATGAATAGTATCTGGTTTACTTTTATGGAAATTGACAGACCAGCGGTGATCGCGTGCAGTTTCCACCAGTCGTTTCTGTGAGCTCGTTCTGAAAAGTGCTTTTTGGGTAAAACCGGTAGAAGCGGCTACAAGCAATATCAGAAAAAAATGAATTATTGAACCTTTAATACGCATTTACATATAGTCCTGTCCAGTTCAGATCCCGAAAATCTTTGCAGAATAACTCCACTGGCTTAGTAATCAAACAAAAAAGAAACTCGCCATTGCCCATCACGAACACCGGTCGCACCATCTTTATGAGAATTGATTTTTCGCAGCATTCCCTTCATGAAGCCTTTGGGTGACACAATGTAGGAAAAGTCAAATTTCAGAGTACTGTATTTTAACCCCAATCCCAGATTCAATTCGTATCGCTCACCGATATAATCAAAGAGCAATCCACTTCGAACAGCAATCACGTTATTGTACCAGTATTCCATTCCCAGGTTGATATTGATTTCCTGCAATTCCTGTTGCCAGGTATCAGCAGAATCGGTAACCAGATCTGTAACCAGGGCTTTCCAGAATGGATCCGGTTTCCCGTAGAAATAGTTTTTAACTATTTCCTTGTGCAAATCAAGTACGAATTTAAGATCATGAATCGGTGTCTGAACAGCCCTGTATGCCATCCCCAGACGAAGAGTAAAGGGGATGGGATCCACGTTATCACGATGGATATAGAATATATGCGGGCCCATGTTCTGGAACATGAATCCAAGATCGAAACCTTTGAGGAAAAAGTTACGTTTTAAAACAGCAGCATCCAAAGCAAATGTATGCCCTACTCCTTCACCGCTGGGCCCTCCCGGAGCCAGTGCACTAACCACATATTTCGCATTTAATCCTAAAGAGAGATCCTTTTTTGTAATCGGGAAACCATAAGAAAGATTAAACACTCCCTCCCAGGATTTGACTTTCCTTGCTCTATTACCCAATGCATCATAGATCTCATTTTCTCCCATAAAAAGGTAATTGATAGACAGCCCAACAGTTCCCCAGTCCTGAGTGGGAAAGATCTGGCCTAAGTAAAGATGCCACAGATCGGAAACAAGCTCTGGCAAGATCTGCTCAAAAGCTATATAGGATTGCATATTTGCTTTGTCATACTGGTTCAGAATCTTGTCTGTACCAATCCAGATATCATTATCATGAATATTGATTGAGGTGACACTGTCGCCTTTAAGGGAATTTTTCGAATGAAATGAATTCCACTGCGGAGCACGTTCTATCACATTCCCTTTATCATCAGTTTTAGGTTTACGAGCTTTATAACTGACAACACCCTTGTTGGTTCCTATCCAGACGCTGCCACTTTTCTCTTCGCTAATGGAGGTAACAATACTGTTTGGAAATTTATAACGTTTCCAGGTGGTTTCATCATAGATACAAATACCATTCTCACCACCGATCCACAACTTGTTATCCGAATCCATCATCAGAGCGTTGATCCTGTTGGAGAGAAGACCCTGAGTGGTATCAAAAACGGTAATGGCACTGTCACCTATTTTGTAAAGACCATCATTTGTGCCCACGTAAATATTATTTGATTTATCATATTGGACGGCGTTGATTTTAAACAGTGGCAGTCCTGAAGTAGTATCGTAACTTTTCCAGTTGCCAGTGGCAGAGAGTACTGCCAGTCCCTTGTCAGTTCCAACCGCAATATCACCTCTGGAGCTCAATGCCAGAGAGGTAATATTGTTGGATGGCAAGCCATCCTTAACAGAAAAGTATTTCCACTCCTCTTTGTTATAACGCCATAAACCACTTGCAGTACCAATCCATACACGTTCTGAATTATCCAGAATCATTGCCTTTACAGCTTCATTGACTGCGATGGAGAAAGGAATCCTGATCTCAGTCAGGTCTCCAATTGTTAGATCTTCGGTTTTTAAAATATCGGAGATTTTTTCTGCAGAAGAGCTGATGGTAAGCGAATCAAAAGAGCCACTCAGAGATTGCTTTGTGGAATCGGAAACCTCTGATGAATCCGATTTAACTAATGAGTCTGAGATGGCGAGTGGAAAAGGTTTGGAGATGATTTCGGTAATTTTTCCCGTAGTTCGTTCAAAGGAAGACAGATCAACGATCTGCCTGGCCATGGTTTTAGCGGTTGAATCAGGGCTTACTGCATTGTGATTCATCAGAGCTTTTTTCAGCAGTTCTTTTATATCTGCATACCGTTTCATTTCGATTCCGTTTTCGGCTCTGATTACCCAGATCGCTTCCCTTAACTGCTTTTCATCATCATCGGTCAGAAACTTACTTGCGATGTCCTCAAGATCATCATCGGTTTGAATCAGATAGAGTTCATAGGATTCCCAGTGCTTTCCATTGAAATGAAGCAACCCTTTGTTGGTTCCTGCCCATATATTGTCTTTAAAACCAAAGTCTTTTTTCTTTTTGGAAGCAATAGCTGTAACAAGTTCATCGGATTTAAATGAGTGTGTTTTCCACGAATGTGCCAATGGTGCCTGTCCAAGTCCTGCAGGGTTATAATATGTAGCACTGGCATCATCAGCTAACCCGGTGAACGCTTCACCCATACCGGTAGCGCGTGCTCCGGGAGGAAATATAAGCGTTATAACAGCAGATTCCCCTACCGCAGCCAGGGAAACACTTACACTGATCAGGGTTAAAAGTAATGATGCTCTAATAAACGCAGCTTTTCTTAGTGTTGAAATCATTCAGATATACCTCATAAAACAGGTTGTTTATTAATTGTTTTCCAATCAGGTAATGGAGGCGGAGTGTCATTGAGGAAAAGGGGACGCATACCCTGTTCCGTAGTATCCTTTAGATTCTCATTGCCATGGTGTGGAATAATACAACAAGTGCAGCCTATATGAAAAGGCGGAATTATCCGGGGATAATGAAATATTTGCTCTCTGGTCACAAAATTCCCTTTGCGGAAAAAATTCAGGCAAACCGGACATTCAACAGGAGTGAATTCATAAAAATAGAACTCAACGCCATCTTTATCACCCTGTTCAATCGTTTCAATGTTTCGGTTAAGCGATTCATTCCATCTCTCAATCAGTACATCAATTTCCTTTAACCAATCCTGAGTAGCTTCTAAAAATTCGTTTTGGGAGAGGAGATATTTTCGGATATTTTCCTCCGATGGTCTGATCTTCAATAACTCCTCTCGCGGACTGCGACGTACAATGGAATAGATACCACTGGCATGAATCAGAGCTGTTGCAGGCGCGTCCTCCTGCACAACCTCTCTGTTTAACCCAATTCTTATTGCCACTAACACCAGTATCAGAAACAGGACAATACCAATAACGGCTAAAACCATAATTTATCCTTTCTGCCAGTGGTGAATAGATTCAGAAATTGCTGCTATCCGCAAAAATTTTCACATATTAGCCACTATTTCCCGGCCAAACTGTGAACAGGAAACAGTTTTTGCATTTTCCATGAGACGGGCAAAATCATAAGTGACAGTTGCTGCCGCAATAGCCTTCTCTAATCCTTTTATAATAAGATCTGCTGCTTCGGTCCATTTCATATATCGCAACATCATTTCTCCGGAGAGAATCACCGATGCCGGATTAACTTTATCCTGATTCGCATATTTGGGAGCAGTTCCATGAGTTGCCTCGAAAATCGCATGACCGGTAAGGTAATTAATATTGGCTCCCGGTGCTATTCCTATTCCCCCAACCTGAGCTGCCAGGGCATCAGAGATGTAATCACCATTGAGATTCATGGTTGCCACAACATCAAATTCATCCGCTCGCAAGAGTGCCTGTTGAAAAAATATATCCGCAATCGCATCTTTCAACAGAATTTGCCCCTCTGGCACCTTTCCTCCACACTCTTCCCAACTGACCACTTTCCCCTTGTACTCTTCACGGGCCAGCTCATATCCCCAGTTCCGGAATGCTCCCTCAGTAAATTTCTGAATATTTCCTTTATGAACCAGTGTAACACTTTTGCGCCCATTTTCAATAGCATAATCTATTGCAGCCTTGATCAGTCTTCTGGAACCGCTTTTTGAGATGGGTTTGATTCCAAGCCCGGAATCTTCGCTGATCTCCCAACCGAACTCATCTTTCAGAAACGACCTCAGCTTGTTCGCTTTTTCGCTCCCAGCCTCAACTTCCTTCCCAGAATAAACGTCTTCGGTGTTTTCCCGAAAAATCACCATGTTCACTTTCTGGGGCTCTTTAACCGGGGATGGAACACCGGGGAAATAACGAACCGGCCGTAAGCATACATAAAGATCCAGGATCTGACGAAGCGCTACATTCAGGGAACGAATACCACCACCAACCGGAGTAGTAAGTGGCCCCTTTATACCCAAAAGATATTTCTTGAATGCTTCCACAGTTTCATCGGGCAGCCAGCTTCCTGTCTGATTAAAAGCTTTTTCACCGGCAAGGACCTCTTTCCATTCTATAGAACGTTTGCCGCCATAGGCTTTCTGTACCGCCTGCTCCAGCACATATTTTGATGCCCGCCAGATGTCAGGTCCGGTTCCGTCACCTTCTATAAAAGGAATAATCGGGTTGTCGGGTACGTTCAGTACACCGTTTTTCATAGTAATCAGATCTGCCATAGAAACTCCTGTGGAAAACTACACCTGTATTATCATAGAAAGGCATAAAAATAATCCATGAACCAGCAGAATTAAAGTGTTCAGTTTGAGCATCGGTACAGTTACCTGCGGTTTCTGAGGCAGGTGGAGTAGAAATGATCTATTGACAGAGAACTCGATAGTGATTTATCTTACAAACCATTGCGGGAGTAACTCAATGGTAGAGTGTAACCTTCCCAAGGTTAAGGTTGCGGGTTCGATCCCCGTCTCCCGCTTCGACTGTGATTTCGACTGTGATTTGTGTGATTATTTTGATTAATGTGATGGGATCATAATGTAATGGATTACATTGTGATCAGGTCGCGACTCTAATCTCCTAAACCTCTCTGGATTCCGCATTCAATTCCATTTCCATATCCAATTCCAATCCAATTCCGTATTTATCCCATTTTCAATCCACAGGGCGTTGCCCTGTGCTAAAATAGGGCGCCCCTTCAGGGCTATATATAGGAGGGGGTACATTTTATTACATTATAAACTTATTTTCTCAAGAGGAGGCCAAACTCAGGCTTTAATAATTAAGGAAAGAATTACCATACCAGTCCATGGCAACGTATCATTGAAAGCAGGTACCACCATGCCCCCCTAATCCTCCGAAGGGGGACTTCGGAGTGCCCACCATCGGGCACCAGATCCCACCTTGTGTGATTTGTAAGATTCATGTAATATGATCAAATGAAATAGATTACATTATAATAATACTGATCACACTGATCATGTAAATAATTGTCACCACCCTGCTGGGGAGACCTGCTCAGAAGATTTCTTCCAATTCCTCTTTGGCAAAAACATCATATTTCGTTCCTTTGTACGCTTCTGTTTTCCATTTAGATGCTGATGGAAACCTGCTACAGATTTTAAGCCTGGATGAGGGCTGGGCCAACACAGCCAGAAAACAGGCAAATGCATTTATCGTTGCATCTTTTTTTTCTTCATATAAAACTTCTCTTACATTTCCAACAGTTCAAGCCATTGGAGAAGATGGAACAACGAAATGGAAAAAGACATACTCGAATTCCACGAATGGTAATCCTGTTGCCCAGCCGCTTTCAAACGATGATCTGGTGGTATTTGCATCGGATTCGATCTATTACTATTCAAATACCACAGGTGTCAGCCGTAAACTTTCAATTTCCTGTAAAGCAAGAATCAGAATTACAGATAATAAGCTTTTCTATACTCTCCCGGAAGCATCATTTGTAAAGATCTCCCTGTATTCTCTGGATGGTAAGATTATCTGTAACGTCAAAAGGGGAATACAGCCTGTGGGAGAACATTCTCTGCGTTTGTCAGGACTTGCCAGAGGAGCTTGTATCATAAGAGTGAAATCCAATGGGCAGGGAGTAATGCAGCAAAGAGTTGTTATTTATTAGAGAAATGGCCCATGCATACAAAAACCCAATACCTCCCTTTCAGACAGCAAAGTATATTCATCATCTATCATCGTGCTGATGAAGGATTTAGCGTTACAATACACTTTAAATAATTGGAGGTATTTTTTATGAGCAAACTATACGACAATTTGAATGAACAGATGAATTTCGAGCTGGAATCTGCGTACATTTATGCAACAATGTCTGTGTATTTAGATGCACTGAACATGAAAGGGATGTCGCATTTTATGGATGAGCAGGTAAAAGAAGAGATGTCCCATGCCGCTAAATTTAAAAAATTTCTGCAGGAAACAGGACATGGTGTAAAATATCGTTCTTTAAATCCTGGTGATGGAAAATTCGGATCTATTGAAGAGGTATTTAAAAAAGCTCTTGCACATGAGAAAGTGGTGACATCACGCATCCATAATCTGGTAAAGGAAGCAAGAGAAGAAGGAGATCAGAGAGTGCTTAATCTTCTTGCCTGGTTTGTGGATGAGCAAATCGAGGAAGAGGACACCTTCAGTGTACTTTCAGAGAGACTGGAAAGAATTGCTGGCCAGTGGAATGGCCTGTACATTCTCGATAAAGAGCTTTCTGCCAGATAAACAGGCAGTGGTGCATGCAATACCTGGCATGAAAATCCACTATTTAAGGTAATTGTTCATCTCCAGCCTGAATGGTCGGAGATGAATTGTTTTATCACCTTCATCTTTTTTATTACCATTTCGCCGAGTCCGTAGAGAAGGAAGGTATTTGAGACAGGAACGTGCATCTTTTCCTGTTTGTTTTGAATAATAGAATATTCATTCAGGGATTGAAAGTTCAGAGTTTCAACGAGGTTCTGAACTTCGACGACGCTGGAGATGTCAATTTTGAAAGAATGTCTGAACTATGATTATTATGATTTACATGATTTGCATGATTGAAATTCAGTTTAATCATAGTCTATCATCCTAATCATACAAATCACAGTTCAAGACATTTCCTCAGAGTCTGAACTCTGATTATTGTGATTTACATGATTTGCATGATTGGAATTCATTTTAATCATAGTCTATCATCCTAATCACACTAATCACAGTTCAAGACATTTCCT